>Ga0265592_1000064_pt1 | contig 71243 bp, 83 predicted proteins | sample saktaG_7_FD_190141 | JGI IMG/M metagenome (GOLD analysis project Ga0265592, IMG submission 190141) | Saline water microbial communities from Sakinaw Lake, British Columbia, Canada - sak_2010_1_5_120m | ecosystem: Environmental > Aquatic > Non-marine Saline and Alkaline > Saline ... | reverse complement strand
TATACCAAGATTTATCGTTTGAGTTTTCAAGAATATAGATCCAATACATATCTATAATTAGATGCTGTCGCGTAAAGCTCGCTTGCTCGCCGCGCGACTCGCGCAAAATTATGCTTACAATATACGGCTTATGTATTCCAAACACCCGGCTGTTAAGCCGCGTGATGAGGAGTGTAGCGACGAATTTTACGCGGCTGCGGGACATGGATTCGAACCATGATAAACGGATTCAGAGTCCGTTGTACTACCATTATACGATCCCGCAATATTTATCAAAATTACGGACAAAACACTGGCTGATTATACCAATTTCGCACAATTAAGCAAGGATGGCAAAATTAACCATTCACTGGGCAGTGTATTCTGGGGTCGTTCCTCGCTGTAATCGGCGAGGTGCGACCTCGTCAAACTTGTATTTTGACTTTATTTTTCAACCCCAGCGAATGGCTACTGGCAAAACCCCCAAGGGCCTTATTTGAAAACAACATTTGCAGATTGATTGCCGGATTTGCCCAGATTTCTTTTTTTGACCAAGCAAAATTTGAGGCGCGGCATCGCTGCATTGAAAAGTTCGCGACCAAGAAAAAATGAAAGATGGGGTGAAACCGCAAGCAAGGACGCGGATGTTGTTTTCAAATAAGGCCTAAACTTTTAAATGGCGGCTCACCGCGATCAGGCTGGAAAACGCGCCCAATCCGATGCCGATGCCAAATTGCATCGCCAAAATCACCGGCAGGTTGGCGATGAAATGATCCCACAGATCCATTCCCGACAGCGCTCCGGCCATCACCGGCCCGGCCCACCAGCAAACCGCCGAAGCCGCGAAAAACGACAACGATCCGGCCAAAAGGCCGAAGATCAACCCTTCAACCAAAAATTGGCCGCGAATGAACCAGCGCGACGCGCCAACCAAGCGCTGGATGCCAATCTCCCGCTTGCGGCTCAAAATCGCCATGCGCACAGTGTTGAAAGTTACCATCACCGAAATTAACGCCAGAATCGCAAAAAGCCACAAACCGATTTTTTGCGCGTTTTTGGTAAACGCGAAAACTTTTTGAATATCTTCTTTGCGTTCGTTATAGTTAATTTCATAAATCAAATCACTGTAATCGTCTTGCTCCAACAACAACGCTGTTTCTTCAAGCTGATCGGGCGAATCGGCACCCACATGCAAAAGCGCGGGCAACGGATTGCCAACAACTTCATCCAGAGATTCCATCACAATCGGATTGTTTTCATATCTGGCGCGAAAATCGGCCAACGCCATGTCCTTGGAGATATATTCCACTTTTCCAATCGCCGGAATCTGGCTGATTTTGTCTTTCACGCGCAAAATATCATCTTCGGAAACGCTTTCATTGAAATAAATTGAAATGTCGGCTTTTTGGCGCAATTCTTTGACCAAAAAATCACCGGCGGCGTTCAAAGAAAACAGTGCCGAAGTGAGCAAAATGGGAATCATAATGATAAACACATTGGCAACGGCAATGCCGCCGTCGCGCGCCAGATTTTGCCAGCCCAAAGCGATAATCCGCCTGAAAGATGTAAGCATAATTATTTTCAAATTTTAAATTTATTTGGAATCTAACGTTTGCAATTTACAGCGCGAACCGGCCCACTTGCTCATCACGAATCACCTTGCCTTTTTCCAAAGTTACCACTCGCCTTTTTAATTTATTGACAATCTCGCGATTGTGCGTGGCCAAAAGCACGGTGGTTCCCATTTCATTGATTTTCAACAAAAGCTTCAAAATATCCAGTGTGTGGTAGGGGTCCAAGTTGCCCGTGGGTTCATCGGCCAAAACCACGTCCGGACGATGAATCAAGGCGCGCGCGATGGCGGCGCGCTGACGCTCGCCGCCGGAAAGTTCGGCCGGATAATTCTGTTGCCGGTCTTCCAATTCCACAATCTCCAAAATGCGCGGCACATTGCATTTAATTTCGGAATCTTTGGCACCAATCACTTTCATCACATAGGCGATATTTTCATAGACTGTTGCATTGGGTAAAAGCTTGTAATCCTGAAAAACGGCGCCGATATTGCGCCGCAAGCGATTCAAATTACCCGAGTTTAATTTGTATATGTTTTGGTCGTTAAACAAAATGCTCCCTTGCGTGGGCTTTTCTTCGGCCAATATCAATTTAAAAAGCGTGGTTTTGCCCGCGCCCGAGCGGCCCACGACTGATACAAATTCCCCCTGGTCAACACCGAAAGAAATCCCCTCCAGCGCCACCACATTGTTGATGCCGGCCCCCCGCGAAGTATAAATTTTTGTAATATCGTTAAATCTGATCACAAATTTAAAATTAAAAAATCAAAGTTAAAAATGACAATTAAAAATTCAAAATCAACAAATTTTGAAATTTAATATTTTTAAATTTTGCACTGTCATTTTGATTTTTGCATTTTTAATTTAATTTAATTTCCGCCTCAATAAATTTTTCCAAATCACCATCCAGAACTTCATCAATTTGGCTCGTTTGAATTCCTGTGCGCGTGTCCTTGACCAATTGATAGGGATCCATCACATAATTGCGGATTTGGTTGCCCCAGCTGGCCGATAATCTCTCTCCCTTGATTGCCGACAATTCAGTCTCGCGCGATTCCTGCAACAAATGGAAAAGCTTCATTTTCAAAACTTCCATCGCCCGATCCTTGTTTTTCCCCTGCAAACGCTCGGTTTGGCAAGTGGCAAAAATTCCCGTGGGAATGTGCGTCACGCGCACCGCCGATTCACGCTTGTTGACATACTGGCCACCCGGACCGGACGCGCGATAAAAATCAATTTTTATGTCTTCCGGACGCAATTCCAACTCTTTTAAATCGTTTTTGGGAAATTCCGGAAAAACCTCCACCAGCGCAAACGACGTTTGGCGCAAATGTTTGGCGTTGAAAGGAGATTTGCGCACCAAGCGATGCACGCCGGCTTCTTTTTTCAAATAACCGTATGCCGTCAATCCTTTAATATACACCGAAACTTCTTTATAGCCAACCCTGTTTTCATAAACGCCATCACCGAACGATTCGTTCATAATTGAGGCTTTAAACCCCTGGCGCTGGCAATAACGGGAATACATCCGCAACAGCATCGCGCCCCAATCCTGCGCGTCTTGCCCGCCCGCGCCCGAATGAATGGTTAAGATCGCGTTTTCTTTGTCATATCTGCCCGACAAAAAAAACAACACCTCTTTTTTCGCAATTTTTCGCGCAATCGCTTCAATATCGGTTTCTCGCGCGCCCGCCTCCTCCGTCATTTCAATTTCCGCTTGCAAATCTTCCAAATCGCCAACGAAATTTTTCAGATCCGCCAATTCTTCGGAAATTGCCGCCGCCTGTTCGGGAACACCCCAAAAATCCGGACGCGCCGCCTGTTCTTCCAATTCTTTTATTTTTTCAACCTTTTTTGCGAAGTCAAAGGCGTTCCATCAAAAGATGGAGGTTATCCTGCAATTCCTTGATTTTTTCGTTTGCGTCAGGCATAAAATTTTGTCCACAACTCCAATCTACCAAAAATCGCTCCAAAAATCAAAATATCCCTCAAACGGGGATATTTCAAAAAATTTCACACGGAGCCAAGGAGAGGCTTCGAACCCCCGACCTGCGGTTTACGATACCGCTGCTCTGCCAACTGAGCTACCTTGGCAAAAATAGCAATGAGTTGATGAGCAATGAGCTAATGAAAAAACATAAAAATCAGCACATCAACACAAGCGGATTTTAACACAAAACGCAAAAAAGGAAAGAGGAAATTCAATTTTGCGGAGATTGACCGGGGTTTTGCGGCGCGGTTTCGTCGTCGTTGCCAATTTTTTTTCCGGGCAGTCCCAAGGCCAAAAAAAATCCTCCGGCGATCAAACTCAAAATCATCGCCGCTTCAAACTGCGAAACCGTCATTATCTCGTTTTTGTGCGCCAAAATGCCCAAACCCAAACCGATCAAAACCCCACCCAAAACAGTGAAAATAAATTTAACAAAAGAATTCATAGATTTAGGATTTAAGAATTAAATCAAAATATAACATTAAAACTGTTAATTGAATAATACCACAAAATATTTTGGCAAAACAGACAAAAAATTATCTTTTTTTGGCAAATTCGCATATATCCTTATACTCGCACCACTCGCACTGCCATCCCGGCTTGGCGCGAAAGTCGCTTTTCACTATCTTTTGAATTATGTTATTAATTTTTTCTTTTTCATTTTCAATTTCTTCGCCACCGGGAGAAAAAGACAGAGGCTTTGTGTTGTTCAAATAAAAATACGTGAGCTTGTCGGAATCAACGCCGAAAACATCTTTTGCCGCGATCTGATACATCATTAATTGCATTTTGTCTTCGGGACGCAACCGCTCCTTGGGAGTGCCGGTTTTATAATCAATGATCTCAACTCCTTTTTTGTTTTCATCAATGCGGTCAATCTTCCCGGTTATCGCATAGCCGTTAATTTTTAGATTGAAATCTTGTTCAAGTGCCGGCGCGCCATTGATCTTTAGAATTTTTGGGCGGCGCGTTGAAAAATCACGCCAAAAATTTTTTAAAGACTCCATCCCCTGGCGATAATAGGCATCGCTTTCTTCTTTGTTGTCATACCATTCGTTAATCCAATTTTTTTTATAGATATCCGTCAAGCGCTTCAGGCTTCCTTTTTTGCCGTCCAGCTCAAACAAAAATTCATACAGCGCGTTATGCATGGTTTTCCCATAGCTGAAAAACGCTTTCCCGCGAACGGGAACTCTCAAGATATGGCCGAATTTATACTGCATCGGGCATTTTTCAAAAGTTGCCAGCTGGGTGAACGAAAAATGAGAAGGCAAGGCCGCGCGTATCGGCGGTCGGCGATAGCTGCGCGTGATCTTTATGTTTTTCACTTCTTCTTCGCAGTTGTCGTCGCTATAGCCCATTTCTTGCAAAAATCGCGACACTTTCTTGGGCCGCGCGCCGCCATAATCCGAAGCTGAAACAAAATACAGTCCCTTTTTGGCTCTGGTCATCGCCACATAGAACAACCGGCGTTCCTCTTGCAAATGAGCATCCCCTTCCGCGGCCGGCTCTTTTGCCAAAGCTTCGGGAATCGCGATTCCTTGCGACCGTTCAATTGTTGGAAATTTCCGATCAACCAGATCCGCGATGAAAATATGATTGAATTCCAATCCTTTGGCGCTATGCACTGTCATAATTTGCACCGCGTCAGGAATTTTTATCGGATCAAAATCAAGCTTCCCCTGCTCGCCCGATTCCATTTCCATATTGATATCATCAACAAATTTTTTCAAATTCGGATCAATGTTGGATATCTCAAATTCTTTTATTTTATTGTAAAATTGAGCGATATAGCCAATCTCTTGGCGGCGATCTTGGCGCACCAAATGTTCCAAATATCCGGAATCCTCCAAGAACGACAAAGCCAGCTCGGAAACATTCTTCTCGCGCGCCATCCGGCTGTGGTTTTCAATCATCTTCATCAATTTGGCAATTCCGGCAACCGCGTGAACGCTCAGCCCGTCAATCAGGGAAAAATTTTCAAGAGACTCATAAATGGATTGCGCTTTTTTATAGCTATTCTGGGTTATTTTAACAATGTCCAAGCTGGGAATCATCAAAAACGGCATATTCAGCACCCGCCAAACCGCGGAATTCTCGTGGTAATTGTCCAAGAGCTTTAAATAGGAAATTATATCCAATATTGATTGCTTTGAATATAACCCCTTAAGCGCCATAAATTGGCAAGGAACCCCCGATCTTTCGCAAGCCCGCACAAAAGCATTGGCGCTTTCATTGGCGCGCAACAAAATCGCAAAATCAAAAAATTTTGAGCGGGGTTCCTCTTTTAAAATCCTTATAATCTCATTGACAACCCCTTGGGCCTCCTGATCGGCGCTTTTGAAATGAAAATGGCGAATTGTTCCCAAGCAATCGCTATCGGCAACCAAACGCTTGTTTATTTTATTGATACACTCCAAGCGATTGGGGTTGTTCGCCTGTATAAATTGATGCGACAGATCAAGAATGTTCTGGCATGAACGATAATTTCGCGACAACACTTCGGTGGCGGCGTTGGCAAAGTCTTTTTTGAATTGCAAAATGTTGGCAAACGAAGCCCCTCTCCAGCGGTAAATCGCCTGGTCATCATCGGCGCAAACCGTTAGATTGTTCTTTGGCGCGGCAATCAACTTCACCAGTTCATATTGTATCCAGTTGGTATCCTGAAATTCGTCAACAAGAATGTATTTGAATTTGCCGCGGTATTCTTTCAGAACCGCGGGACGCTTTTTCAAAAGACTTGTGGCATAATTGAGCAAATCGCCAAAATCAAGCAAATTGTTTTCAAGCAAAAGTTTTTGATATATCCCATATGCCCGCGCCACCTCTTGCGTCTTTTCTTTTTCTTCAATATCTCCTTTTGAATATTTCAAATAATCCTCGGGAAAAATTTCTTGGTCTTTGCACCGCGAAAAATGATCAACCAGCGCGTGAATGAACTTTGTGGGATTTCCCAGCGGCTTATAATATTTCAACTTGAATTTTTCTATATTCTGGCGCACCAATATCCAAGCCGCCGTCTGGTCAATCAGTTTGAAATTGTTGGAAATACCAATATCCAAACCCCTGCTCCGCAAAACGCGTTCGCAAAAAGAATGAAACGTCAATATCCAAAGATCGGCATACCCCAGCGACAACAGATCATCAACGCGGGGTTCCATTTCCCCGGCGGCTTTGTCGGTAAAAGTGAGTGCCAAAATTTCCTCGGGTTTAGCCAGTCCTTTTTCCACCAAATAGGCAATGCGCCCCGTTATTGCCGCGGTTTTGCCCGTGCCCGCGCCCGCCACGATTAACAATGGCCCCTCTTTATGCGTTACCGCCTTTTTCTGTTCCTTATTCAGTTTTTTCAAATCCAATGCCATTTCAATACAAATGTTTTTAATCGCCAATTTTGCATTTTAGCGCAAAATCAAAATAATTAAAAACGTCCCTTGATATTCTTGGGGCGTTTTTACATTTGCATTTTGATTTTTTAATTTTTAAATTTGGAATTTTGACATTTATTTGTCATTGGAAATTGGAAATTGGTCATTTCCCGTGGATTTCCTCTTCCCTTGCCACCCAATCTTTGTATTTTTCCTCAACAATATCTTTTTCTTTTTTGATGCGCCGATGTTTCTCCTCCAGCTCTTTGGGAATCGCGCGGCTTTGTTTGGCATAATAATCATAAACCGCCTCCACCAACGCATCCGCCGCCAGCACCGAGCAATGCAACTTTATCGGCGGCAAGCCGCCCAAACTTTGCACAATTTCTTGTTTATCAATGGCAATCGCGTCTTCCAACGTCTTTCCCTTGGCCAAATCCGTGATCGCGCTGGAAGTGGCGATCGCCGCCACGCATCCAAATGTTTCAAACTTGATATCTTTGATTATTTCTTTTCCTGCTTTGTTTTTAGCAACTTTTACATACAGCCACATTACATCGCCACAAACAAGGTTACCCACCTTACCGACACCATCGGGGTTTTTCATTTTGCCATAGTTGTGGGGTTTGGAAAAATGTTCCATCACTGTTGATGTGTATGGACCGCTGGCCGCGGTTCTGCCCTTTGGGCAAACTCCGCACTTGGGCCGGCAAACCGGCGATTTTTTTGTTTTCGATAGAGTTTTTTTCATTGTCTAAAATTCAAATTTGCCAAGGTCGCACCTCTGCTTCGCTCCGCTACGCCGAGGAACGACCTTTGGAGTTCAATTGATTTTAAAGGGGGAAATTTCGCGCAATCGCTGAATAATTTTGGGCAGAATTTTCAGCACATAATCAACATCGCTTGCCTTGGTCCAGCGGCCGATGGAAAGGCGCAAAGATCCGTGCGCTTCTTGGGGTTTCAACCCGATGGCGGTTAACACATGGCTGGCAGTGAGTTTTGCCGAAGAGCAAGCCGAACCGGTGGACGCGGCAATCCCGTTAATGTCCAATTGAATAATCATTGACTCGCCCTCAACATAATCAAAACGCGCATTAACATTATTGGGCAATCTTTTTTGCGGATGACCGTTTAAATAAGAATGGCTGATGTTTTTCAAAATACCGGAAATTAATTTATCGCGCAGTTTTATCTGGCGCGCGAATTCCTTTGCCATCTCTTTTTTGGCAATCAACGCGGCCTGGGCAAATCCATAAATCGCCGGCACATTGACCGTGGAAGAACGCAATCCCGATTCCTGGCCACCGCCGTGCAATATCGGCTCAATTTTCGTTCCTTCTTTTATATACAGACATGCCGCGCCTTTGGGGCCATAAATTTTTTGCGAACTGACAGTGAGCAAATCAACATTCATTTTGACAACATCAATGGGAATTTTGCCGAAACTTTGCGCCGCGTCAGTGTGAAAATACACGCCTTTTTGCCGGCAAATCTTGCCGATTTCTTCAATCGGCTCAATTGTGCCGATTTCGTTGTTGGCATGCATCACCGACACCAAAACCGTGTCCGGTCGAATTGCCGCGGCAACATCCGCGGGATTGACCATGCCATATCCATCAACTTTCAAGCGTGTTACCTCAAAACCTTGACGTTCCAGCCACACCGCGCTTTCCATCACGCAGGCATGCTCAATGGGCGAAATGATCAAATGCTTGCCCCTATCTTTGTTACCGAACATAACGCCCTTTATCGCCAAGTTGTTGCTCTCGGTTGCCGAACCCGTAAAAACAATTTCTTTTGGATTCGCATTAATAATGCCGGCAATATCCGCGCGGCTTTGCTCCAAAATGCCGCGCGCGTCCTGGCCAAAAGAATGAAATGACATTGAATTGGCAAAAAATTCCGGCAAATTATCGGCTGTCTTTTTTGCCACCCGCGGATCCACCGGCGTGGCGGCGGCATAGTCCATATATATCCGCTTTGGCTGTGCCGGTTTTACGTATTTTCTTTTTTTGGAAATAATTTTTTTAGCCATAATTTTCATAAATCCAAAACTCCAATTTCTAAATCCCAAACAAATCCAAATATCAAAATTATAAATTCAAAACAAAATGCTATCCATTTTAATTTTTAATATTTAAATTTTGAATTTATTTAGAGTTTAGGATTTAGTGCTTAGAATTTTTTATTGATGAGGTCTTCCAAAGTAACCGATGCCAAAAAGTCGTCTATCGCGGCCTGCATTTTCACCCACAAACATCTGGTCAAACAGCCGTGCTCGCGAGCGCATTCGGCATCAATGCATTTAACCTTGGTTAAGGAGTTTTCCAACGTGGAAAAAATTTCGGAAATTTTTATTTCATTGGCCGGACGAATCATAATATAACCGCCGCGCACTCCTTTTTTTGCCGCAAGCATTTTGGCTTTCAAGAGTTTGGCAAATATTTTTTCCAAATAATCGCCGGGAATTTTTTCGCGAATGGCAATTTCGCGCACCGATATGGCGCGATTATCTTTTGAGTTTTGCGCCAAATAGGCCATTGCCCGCAACCCATACTGCACTTTGGTGGAAATCTTCATAATTAAAATCAATTTTCAAAGCATCTTTGCAAAACATCCAAAAAAGCCGACCTTATTGGTCGGCTTTAATATACCAAATCCTTTCCCCTTTTGTCAAATACCGCCGCAATCCATTCAAACAGCCGGAGTTTTTTTGAACAAATAGCGCAACCCGCCCAATCCCCAAACAAGAGCCGCGCCCGAGAACAGCCATCCAATCACCGGTAAGGCAAAGATTGTCCAGCACAGAATAATTCCAATCGTTGCTTGCCAATAAAATGAAATTTGCCGGTTTTTGAAAAATCTGTCACCGATCATTTCGCCGATGGCAATTGCCGCCAATATGCGCGCGCTAAAAAGCGCGGCGATATACAGCAAAAGCGCGATTATCGCCAGCGGAATACCAATGATGGTTAAAAATGTCGCGATAATGGCAACCGGACCGGCAATCAATATCAGCAAACCCCAACCAAGGGTTCTTCCGGATCTGGCTCTCATCGCCATAATTAATTTTTGAATAAATCGTTTAAAGAAAAAAATCAGAATCAAGGCAACCGCCAAATTCAATGCCAACCCTTTCAATTTGCCTGCAATTTTATCTTGCGGCGTTTCTTCTTCGGCAAGAATTTTTGCGGCAATATCCCGCCGCGGCGGTTCTTGGCGCGCAATGCCCGCGCCAACACCAAATCCTTCCTCACGCACCGCCTCCTTATCGCTGGCATAAACCAACGTTCCATTGACCGCCGCGCCGTTTTTGAGTGTTAAATTATTGTTCTGAAATTGAGCATCACCACCGATGACCCCGGCGATTGTGATTGATTGGCCCGCGCCAACAACGCTCTTTTCAATTTTACCGCCGATTATCGCCTTCTGCGCACCGAAAAGCATTTCTCCGGCGATTACCGAATCGGTTGACACCGTTTGGCCCGCCACAGTGATATTTCTGCCCACCGATCCGTTTATTTTCACAGTCTGCCCGACAACGCGCACGCTTCCGGTTACGGATCCGGCAATCATTATATTCTGACCGGCGCATAAAACATCGCCGTCAACATTTCCATTGATATCAATATTCTGCCCGGCGCAAATTATATCGCCTTTCACATCGCCATCAATCATAATTGATTGACCCGTGGCCAGCAAAGTTTCATTGATCGTTTCGCCCTTCGGGATGTTTATTTCATCGCCGCTTTTTATCATAAACGCCTGCGCGCTTTGACAAAAACCAAACATCATAACCACGATTGTCGCGTATGAAAACAATTTTTTAAAATTCATATTGTTTGCGTTATTTTTTTAATTTTGAAAAATGCGCCTTAATTATCTTTTTTCTCCGAATTTATTTAAAAAAACCATTCCCTTTCGCCACCATAGCACTCACGCACCACCATAACTTCCAGGAATGGGAACAACTATTTATTCAAGCAAGTCAGGAGGGAAAAAATACTGCCAGATGTCTTAAGGCCATATTCAGGGACGACCAACCAGGAGCAATTATATCTGCGTAGACACCATTGATATAGATATAATAATCGTCTTCTTTTTTTCTAATATCAATATCAATAGTTTCTCCGTTGGCAAGGAGCATTTTTGCTTCCCAGCGATTATTTTCCACAATCATATCCAAAGATCCTAAAATTTCTTCCAATGTGGAAATGTGGAAATTGAGAACACAGAAACTAGGATTAATATCGTACCCCCGATGGAATAAAATCTCTGCATAAAAAACCTTCTCAATAATCTTTCTTCCATCCTTTTCAATAGGAATTTCGACAGCAACCACCGCTTTTGCGCCTTCTTGGTGCTGACCAATAAGCGTAATATCCACAACTCGTTGCCATCCTCGTCCATACAATACCATACGAGATAGATTTTCATCATCTCTATTGCTACCTCGCATTTCTTTAAGCCTCCTGTAAATAGTTACTCATACTTGAATAATAAAATAAACAAAAAAAATTGTCAAGAAAATTTAGGTTAATCAAGCGTTATTTTAGCTCCAAATAGTATTTTCTTTTTTGTTCGTCAAAATGTTCAATGGCATAGCGCAGTGTCACTCGCGGCATTATTTTGTAATGTTTTTTCAAAAACTCCTCTTCAACTTCCCGGCCGCAGTTCTTACCGATTTCGCGCAACATCCAGCCAACCGCTTTGTGGATCAAATCCTCCTTGTCGCCAAGCAACACCTCCGCGATTTCCAACGCAATACGGCAATCGCCATTCCTAATGAAGCAAAAAGTTGACAGCATCGCGATACGCCGCTCCCACAAGCTTTTTGACTTTGCCAGTTTGAAAAGAATTGCTTTATCCTTGCCTTCCAAATACGTGCCGACAATATGCGGCGCGGAAATGTCAACCAAATCCCAATTGTTAATGAATTTGGTATTGGCTAAATATAAATCAAAAATCTCATTTTTTTCTTTGCCATTGGCTTTTTGAAATTTGGCAATCAAAATCAGCAAAGCACTCATGCGTTCTTCGTGATACATGCTTTTCAGCAAAACTGCCGCCGCGCGGGTTGAAAAATCTTTCCAGTATTTTTTTACTAAGCGGCGCTGGTCCGGCATAGTTATACCCAAAAACTTGTCGCCCTCGGCATATTCGCCTTTGCCGGTTTTGAAATATCTTTGCAAAACTTCGGCCTTTTGGGGATCAGCCAATTGCCGCAATTCTTTTCTTAGTTTTTCAATCATTGTTTATCAGCATTAGAAGATCTTTTATCTGTTTTGAGGCGTTTTTCCGTCCGGCATCGGCAATTTCATCCATTTTCAAAAAATCAAACCAATGAAACCTTCCGCCGCGGGGCTTAAAGCAAAAATCGCACTGCCTTTCTTCAAACGCCGCCAGATCTCTTTCAAAGATATTCAGCGCGCGCGCCGCGACTTCAAAACGGTTCATCTTTCCCGCGACCGCGCCATCAATTTTGTCAATTGAATAAATTGACGACCCGATAACAAAATCCGCGCCCATCGCGCGGGTTTCTTCGGCGGGCAAATTTCGGGTTACGCCTCCGTCAATATAGAATTTTCCGCCGAAATTTTGAGCCAAAAACACGCCCGGATAGGCCGATGACGCCATCACCGCCGCCAAAGGATCGCCGGAACTGAAAACTTCTTTTTGGCCGGTTGCCAAATTGGTGGCACAACATGAAAACGGAATCTCCATATCGCTAAATCTTTTTTGGCCAATCAATTTGCCCAAAACTTTTTCCATATATTTGATCACCCCGCCAACGCCGCCGGAAACGAGATATTTGTTTTTTTTGAAAAATTTCAGATTTATTTCGTCATAAAAGCACCGCACCGCGGCCAATCCGCCGGATGCATACACCAAGCCGATAATCGCTCCCGCGGAAACCCCGCAAACGCAATCAATTTTGATTTTTGATTTTTCCAACTCCTCAATCACGCCGATATGCGCCGCGCCCATCGCGCCCCCGCCCGAAAGCGCCAACCCGATTTTTTTGTTTTTAGCCATAAATTATTTTAAAAACCAGAGTTGACATCATTTTTCGTAATTCAATGTCCGCCACTTTCCATGGATAGATTAAATTAAGCAATTGTTCATAATATGAAAGCGAGGTTTGTTGATTTTTCATATGCTTTCCAGCATATCCCAACCCGCCCCTTATGCCAACCTACCCACAGAATTGTCCGAAGAACCATATTGAAAATTACCAAACAAATGGCAACAATCAGCGATGTTTTGCCGCTCCGTGCCAATTTGCGAATGTTTTTGTCCTCAATTTTTCTGTTCATATTCAAATACGTATTTAAATACGTATTTAAATATATACTTAAATCTACAATTTTATTTTCCCCAAATCCCAAGCGGTGATCAACCCCAAAATCCCTTCCCCCTCTTTTCCGTTTTGGATAACAAACAAAACCCCCAACCGCTTCCCATCTTTAATAAAATCACCAAATTTTTCTTTTATTTCCAACGCATCCATATCCCTTGGGGCAAGCCAGTAAAAATTGTCCATCCGCAAGAATTCTGACCCATTACGATCAAATTCGTCACCTGTTTTAAAATTATTTATGTTTTTTATTCTTGCGAATATTGTTTACCCACCTGACATTATGCGTTGGCGGATTTGCGCCAATTTTCCTTTCCGAAATCACCGTATTGGGCGATTTTTTATCAGTTCCCCAATATTCTTTGTGCGGTTGATTAACTTTTGCCATAATTTTTTCAAAATTCGGCGCGTATATACTTATGTATATACAAGAGTATATACACCTCGGAAATTTTTTTCTTTAAAAAACCAAAACTGACACCATTTTGCACCATTTTGCATTTCGACGATTAGCGATTTATTTAATTTGAACTGCTCGAGGATCAAAGACAACGCTATAAAATAATAACTTTCCAAAAAATTCTAATCCCCAAATTGATTGAAAAGTTTTTGGTTCCCAATTATACCCAAAAATAAAAATATTTTTCTGAATAACTTTCCACTTTAATTGTTTCAAAAAAGGCATAAATGTTGCTATTGATTTATTGGTAATTAAAACATGTTTAATAAACCAATTTCGTGGCAAAATCATTTTAAATTCATTAAAAAATAATCCTTTTATATATTTATCCAAAATTTTATCAATTCTTTTGTAGTCTAATTCAACGGCAGTTTTTTTGCCTAAAAAAATTCCACCATTAGAATACGAATTAACCAACGACATTTGACTAAACATTTTTTGTGCCAATGAAGGGCTTCGTCTTAGAGATCGTGATACTGTTGTGTTAAAAAGACAATTCGCTGTTAAAGAGTCAGTCAATAATAATCCACTAACCAAATTTCTGAAATAATCTTCATCCCTTGAGAAACCCTCATTGCATTCTAAACAACTCTGTACCTTAATCGGATTTAAATTAATACTTACTCCTTTATACAAATTCTTTGATGGAATATGATCCATGTTTTCTGCGACTCCGCCACAATAGACACATTTATTAAATTGTTGATTTCTATTTTCCATTTTTTAATTTGGTTTTGCTATAAACAACCTCGCAAAATATTAGATTTTTTATTTCTCCACGATTTCTATCTCCCCGGGCGTTAATCCGTAAAGCTGATAAACCATTTGATCAATTTGCTTTTCGTATTCTTTGACTTTGGCCTGCTTGGCAGGATTTTCCAAATAATCGTCGGATCCGGTAATCGCCAAAATTTTATCAACAATTTCAATAAATATTACGGGGTTTGATCTTGTTTTTCCAAAAAATAATTTTTATCAATTCGAATTTTATCTATACTGCCCTTGTTTATCCACCTAATAAATTCAGATGGTTTCATTGGTTTTCCTGCGAAGCGATAAGTCCAAAGAATATAACATTGTTTTCGCGTGCGTGTTAATGCTACCAAGAATCTGAAAATTTCCAATTCCTTTATGTGATCCGGGTCATTGGGAATGTCGCCATTGTGCAATCCAACAATAAATACAAATTGAGCCGAAAGACCTTTGGCGCCCTCATAAGAAGTTAGTTTTATAGTCGGCTGCCCTTGTGGAACTTGGTTTGTAGCAATTTCTTCTGGTTTTACCCAATTATTAGCTTCCAAAAGCAAAGCATCTCTGTAGCTTTCTTCTATTTCTCCAAATAAAGGCTTTTGATATTTCGCTGCTTTTTCCAGCGCACCTTGAGAGAAGTCTGGATTATCGGCTTCTATGGCAATACGCCACCCCACATTGGACTTCGAGTCTTCTTTAAGGTAGGGCAACGCCATTGAGTGCGTTATTGTGGAAGATTCTTTCCCGCCTTCATGGTAATCAATTATAAATCCTGCATCTCGTAGGTATTTAGCAATTTGTGATAAATACTGCTTTGGTCCAACTATTAATGCCGTAGGAAAATTTTCTTGAATTGACTCGATTATGTATTTCCGCGGAATTTTTTTAATTATATCGGCTATAATTTTCCCAAAATAATTTGTTTTTAGCTGTTGAGCTGAAATTTCCAGCACCTTAATTCTTGGATGCACTAAGCTGTCTTGTTCCCTATAAGGTTCAAAATATTTGTACGGCTTATCTATACGGCCTGGTAAAAGTTTTTTATATTGCGCGACCATTACTATGTCAGCAAAGGAGTCCACGATAACTTTGGGACATCGAAGGCAAAATGGCAATTCACAATTCTCATATTCATCGCCTCGATACAAACGGCGAATAAATTCATAACTGGAACCACGAAGTTGACTATAAAGAGCCTGGTCATCGTCTCCAGCAACAGCGATAGAATTATTTTCGCTTAAAAGATTCAGCAAACTCACTTCAAGCCGGTTGAAATCTTGATATTCATCAACCAAGATGAGCATATATTTTGGAATTTTAACGCGCCCGCAAAAATAAGCAGAATAAACTCTGAAAATTGAATCATCAAATCCAACAGTATCATAATAATTAGAACGCGATAGATAAAATTCAGATTGTGCATCTTCTATGGTACTGCGCATATTTCCCACAAATTGAGGAGCATTCTTCCCATATAAAATTTCCCAATCCTTTTTTATCAAAGTTGGTAAATAGGGAAATATCTTAAATGTTTCTGACAACCCCGTCCGCAGATGAGGATTTTCATGTAATAATTTTACGCAATAACCATGAAATGTAAAAACTTGGGCAAGGCGAGAAAGTTTTTCACATAGTTCGTCCTTTAAATTATTTATAAAAGTCAAAACCAGCTGATTCCTTTCTCCATTGTCATTTTTTTCGAGTAATTTTTTGAATAGCGTTGTTTTTCCAGCTCCGGGACCCGCCAATATTACTTTTTTGGGACGATCCGAATTAACAATTTTTTCAATTGCAGATGCAAGCTCCTTCTTTAATTTATTCGAGTTAGTTTCGGGCATAATCGTTCGTTATTCCGAGTTTCAGTGATTTTGAATTTTATTTTTTCCTGAAATATTTCAACTATTTTTGTTTCTCAACAATTTTTGTCTCCTCTGGTGTAAGGCCGTAAAGCTGATAAACCATTTGGTCAATTTGGTTTTCGTATTCTTTTACTTTGGCCTGTTTGGCGGGATTTTCCAAATAATCGCCGGATCCGGTAATCGCCAAAATTTTATCAACAATTTCAATAAATGGTTTTTGTTGCTTTACGGTCGCAATTTTGATAGACATTTGCTTTGCATTGTCAGGATAAAAATGAATTTTTCCCGATAAAAAATAATTAAAATACCAACTTATTATTTTTAAATTTAATATCGTCAACAAAAAATTATAATCATAGTTTTTTTCCGTTTCCAATTTCTTTGTTTTCTTCAATTTCCTCCATCAGATCGTTATTCATAATCAATTAGTATTTTACATAGAAACGCGCTCGCAATGCCATACTTCACTATAATGTACCTTTTTTGAACCGCTTTTTCAATCACCAAGCTATAACCCAGCATAACATATTGACTTAATCGGGTGAAAGGTGTATCTATTTGATTATTGCCTACCGAACGGTAGGTAAGCAATTGCCAATGATCATTTATTAATTATTAAAATAATGGAAACTCAAAACCGCAGGGTTGAAATTATTCGGGCGGCCAAGAAGTTATTCGCGAAAAACGGTTATTCACCCACTTCCATGGATGACATCGCAAAAAACGTGGGCATTGCCAAACCTTCGCTTTATTATTTTTTCAAAAGCAAAGAAGAAATTTTCGCGGCAATCGTGGAAGAAGTAATCATTGAATTAAGAAATTATTTGTCTGCGGAATTGAAAATTTGCAAACCGGGAAAAAACGAGCTGGCCGAAATGATCAACCGCACCATTTCCATCTGTTTGAAAAACGGAATCGTTTTGCGGCCGGTGGATATCAAAATGGCCAATATTCACCCGATAATTTTTGGCAAAATACTGCCGATGCTGGCTGAAATAAAAAATAATTTGCGGCAGACGCTGGCCTGTTACGGCGTGAACGAAAGCGGGCTGGCCGCCGAAGTGCTGGTCAATTCCGTGCACGCATACGTTCTCCAGCACAAACACGGCATCAAGATCGCGCCCCAAAAACAATACGGCGAATATCTGGCATCATTATTCATCAAAAATCAAAAACAACTATGAACCTCATCCACTTTCTCAAACATCATAAATTGGGCGCGATATTCATAATTGCCGCCATCGCAATAATTTTCGGCGCCGGCGCGGCGCGGATAAACAATCAAAATCAAGCGCAAACAACAGAACAAACGCCATCGGTATCGCTGATTTTGGCAAGCGACTATTTGGCGCAAAACACCGTCAGTCTTGACAGCGGCACGGTGCAATCAGCAAAACAAACCAGTCTGAAAGCGCAAATTAGCGCGCAGATTGTTTCAATTAACGCCAATCTGGGAGACAATGTGAGCGCCGGCCAAACAATCGCCAAATTGCAAGACCGCGATATTGCCGCGCAATCGGACCAAGCGCGGGCGCGCTTGGAAGAATTGGAAAAAGGCGCGCGGCCGCAAGATATTCAACTTTCCCAAACTTCAAGTGAAGAAGCAAAATCCGCGCTGATTAACTCCATCAAAGACGCTTATGCAAAAGCTGATGACGCGATACACAATCATATTGATAAATTTTTTGCCAATCCTCGGCAAAGTTCGGCTGAATTTTTAATTTCAATCAATGTAAGCGGCACACGAGTTGATATTTATCCGGTCAATGGCGAGCTGGCGCGCCGGGCCGCCAGCCAAAAATACGCGCTGGAATCAATGTTTTCCGAATGGCAAAAAACAATAAGCACAGTTGTCAGCAACACCGGCCAAAACGAAATTGAAACCGCGGGAAATCTATCCAAAAAAAACTTGCAAACTGTTATTGATTTTGCAAACACAATGGCGCCACTGGTCAATGATCTTTCCAGCGACAACGCCGCCTACAAACAGATTATTGACGGATACAAATCCGAATTTTCGGCGGCCCGATCAACCGCGAGCGGCGCCCTAAATTCCTTGCAAGGCGCGCAAACCGCATGGCTTGCGGCCAGAAACGCCCTGGAGTTCAAACTTGCCGGCGCCAGCGATGAGCAAATCCGGCAAGCTCGGGCCGCGGTTGAAGCACTTCAAGCGGCATTGGCAAAAACCGCGATCATCGCGCCGATTTCCGGTAAAATTTCTTATATTGCCGGCAATATCGGCGAACTGGCAATGCCCGGCCAACTCATCGCCAGCATCGTCAATCCAACAGCGTTGCAAGTGAAAACCTATGCTTCGGAAATTGACCTGCCGCGAATCACAATCGGCGATTATGCCGAAATTGACGGCGGCGCTCAAGGCACCGTGAGCAATATATCTCCGGCAATTGACCCGCAAACCAAGAAAATAGAAGTGATTATCGCAATCACAAAAAACGCTCCCAATCCGATTGTTATCGGACAAAACGTAAGCGTTAAAATCAACGCCAAAAACACAGGTTCAGCCGGCGCCAAATATTTGCTCCCGATACAAGCGATTCAATTTACCGACAACGGCAATTACGCGCTTTTCGTTGAGAAAAACCTCATAACGCGGATTTCGGTGCAAACCGGCGAGCTCATCGGCGAAAATATTCAAATTACCGGCGGCTTAGACGCGGAAACAAAAATCGTTTCTTCGGTGCGAGGGCTAAAAGAAGGAGATTCCGTCACAATACAAGAATAAAAAAATCCACATTTAACAATGGAAAATAAACCTTCGTTTGACCAGTTATATCTTGATAAATTGAAATTCAATCCCCGTTTGAAAAAAATGTGGCTGAGTTTTTTCGTATATAAATTCCGGGTAATCGCTTTGATGATTGCCTTGATTTCGGTTTGGGGAGTTTATTCTTTCCTCAAACTGCCGCGAGAATCAAACCCGGAAGTGAAAATTCCAATCGCGGTCGTGAGCACAATTTTTCCGGGAGCATCGCCCACCGATGTGGAAGAGCTGGTAACCAAAAAAATTGAAACCAAAATTGCCGGCATTTCCGGAATTGACACCATCCAGTCGTCATCAGCAAATTCAATTTCCAGCATCGTGGTGCAATTTAACGCCGACCAGGATTTGGACGATTCTGTCCGCAAAGTGCGCGACGCAGTGGAAAATATTAAAAACCAGCTTCCCGGAGATACCAACGATCCGGCCGTGAATGAAATATCTTTTGATGACACGCCGATATACACAATCGCGATAAGCGGACCCTATGACGGATTCACTCTTTATGACTATGCCCAAGACATTAAAAGCGAACTGGAAAAAATCCCCGGCGTGCGCCAAGCTGACATCGCCGGTGGCGATCGGCGAGAGATTGAAATTAATTATTCGCCGGAAAAGCTTAATTTTTACGGTGTTTCGCTGGCACAAGCCAATGCCGCGATAAGCGCGGCCAACATCAATATTCCATCAGGTAATTTTGAAAGCCGGGTATATGTCTACCCGATCAGCGTTGACGGAAGAATCTACGACACGCAAAAACTGCAAGAATTACCAATCGGCGGCACGGCGCAAAATCTGATATTTTTAGACGATGTGGCCGCGATAAGAGAAATATCAATTAAAAAAACCAAAATTTCAAGAATTGCATCGCTTGACAATTTGCCAACATCAGCGGTAACCATCAGCGTTGTCAAGCGATCCGGCGGCAACATCATCACCGCCGTGGACGAAGTAAAGGCCGCGCTGGAAACATTCGCCGCCGGTATTCCGGGGCTGGAATACCGCGCCACATACGACCAATCAAAATATATCCGTGATGATTTTGAACAATTAACCCATGATTTCATTTTAACGCTATGCCTTGTGATGGGAGTTTTGTTTTTGCTCATCGGCGCGAAGGAGGCGCTGGTTGCGGGGCTGGCTATTCCTTTGGTGTTCTTCATCACTTTTGGAATAATGGATTCAATCGGTATCACATTAAATTTCCTGTCAATGTTTTCCCTGCTTCTATCGCTGGGGCTGATCGTGGATGATGCGATCGTGGTGGTTTCGGCCACCAAGCAATATATGCGGTCTGGAAAATTCACGCCCGAAGAAGCGGTGCTCTTGGTGCTAAACGATTTCAAAATCGTTTTAACCACCACCACGCTCACCACGGTTTGGGCATTTTTGCCGCTGCTGTTCTCCGGCGGGATCATGGGGCAATTTCTGAAATCCGTGCCAATTGTTGTTTCCACCACATTGCTGGCATCGCTGGCAATCGCGCTGATGGTCAATCACCCGCTTGCCGCGATTCTGGAACGGGTGCGCCTCACAAAAAAACTGTTCTTCGTCTACATAGGCGCGCTCCTTGCCGCCGCCGCACTCTTGCTCCTGCAAAAGAATATTTTTGCCGTTGCCGGAGGCGCGATCATTCTGGCCGCCGCCGGATTGATGGCCTGGTGGTATGAAACGCGCAGCAAACCCGCACTGGAAGAAAACCGGCGGCTGATGGCATCCGAATCAAAAAACGACGAATTGATCAAGCAAAAGTTGCGCGGCCAAAACCAGCCGCAAAAAAACATTTGGTTTTCGCGGATCAGCCACGGAATCATAAATTTTAGCCAAGCCCTGCCCCTTTATGAAAAATATCTTGCAAAATTGGTGGATAACGCAAAAATCCGCAAAATGTTTTTTGCGGCAATTTTGGCGCTGTTTGCCGGCACGGCAATTTTGCCGATATGCGGCATTGTCGGGTCCGAATTCTTTCCGGCGGACGACTTGGGCTATATGTATGTCAATATTGAAGCGCCATCCGGCTATAAATTGGAGCAAACGGATTTAATCGCCCAAATCGTGGAAAAAGAATTATCGCAATACAAAGAAATTGATAATTTTTCCACCACTGTGGGCGGCGCGATTTCCACTTCCACGTCAAATTATCAGAGTGGATCGTCATCAGCCAATAAAGCATCAATCACAATCAATCTGGTTGACAAAAACCAACGTATGTTAAAATCATACGAAATGGAAGAAATCTTGCGGCGCGATTTGGCGCAAATCCCAAACGCCAAAATAACCGTGGTTTCTTTGCGCGGCGGACCGCCCAGCGGCTCGGCCTTTCAGGCGCAAATTTCCGGCGACGAAATTATGCCACTTCAAGAAATCGCCAACGATCTAAAACCAATCCTGCAATCCATCCCGGGCGTCGTTAACACCGAAATCTCGCTCAAAGAAACTTCTCCGCAATACGTTTTCAAGGTTGATCATACCAAGCTCGCCCAAAACGGCCTGAATGCCGCCGCGGTGGGATCCATGCTGCGCACCGCAATTTCCGGCACGGAAGCCGCTTCTATCCTGCGGGACAACCAAGACATAAAAGTTATCGCCAAGTTTGACGAAACAGCGATTGACGATCTGGAAGCAGTGCAAAATCTACAAATCACAAACTCGCAAGGCCGGCCGGTTTTCATAAAAGACGTCGCCGAAATTTCACTGGATCCTTCAGTGGAAAGCATTTTGCGCATCAACCAAAAACGCACCGTGCTGTTAACCGGCGATATCACCGCCCAAACCACTTCCGACACAGTGCTGTCCGAATTTCAAAAAAGGGCGAACGGATATAAATTACCTGAAAATTACGAAATCACCTTTGGCGGCGCAAATGAAACATCAGCCGAATCCGTGCAATCAATTATCGCGGCCATGGGGCTGGCGTTCATTCTTATCGTGGCCACAATGGTGATCCAATTCAACTCTTTCACCAAAGCCGCGATTGTTTTGATATCAGTGCCGCTGGCCTTGATCGGAGTTTTCTTGGGCTTGGCGATTTTTGGCGTTCCGTTGAGTTTCCCGGGCCTCATCGGAATTTTGGCGCTGTTTGGAATTGTGGTGAAAAACGCGATCATACTGGTTGACAAGATCAATCTCAACCTTGCCAGCGCCATTCCCTTTCGCGACGCAATCGTTGACGCGGGCAAATCGCGGTTTGAAGCGATTTTCATCACCTCATTTTGCACCATTATTGGCATCATTCCCATAACACTGTCTTCGGCAACATGGCAGGCACTGGGATTGTCAATCATCTGCGGCTTGTCGGTGTCATCATTTTTCACCCTGTTTATGGTTCCCGCGCTTTTTGCCGCCCTCATCAAACATGACAGCTTACCGCATCATTCCAACACCGCGACACAAGCATTATAGACTTTCACTTGCGCGTTATATTTTTCAATATCGGATTTGTGCCGCTCGTAAACCGCGCGGGCTTCCCCCATATCGGCATTATATTCATTGACATTGGCATTTATCATCGCAACAGCGTCATTCAGTTCGTCCAATTTCGCGTTTATTGTTTTGCGATCCGCGCGAACAACAACCAGCGCGTCATATTCGGATTTCAAAGCCTGCGCCACCGCTTTTTGCCGTTCAATTTGCGGCAAGAGCGCGTCTTGTCGCGCGGCATAATCATTCAAAATCGTTTTTTGGCGATCAATTTCCAAAGCCAGATTGGCATCAATTTGAGGATACGCGCTTTCGGGCGTGGCAAATATCTGCACTGCCAGCCAAGTGTTTCCGCCTTCAAACATTCCATACGCCACCGCAACGCCGATATCCTGATAGGCGGCTTTTAATATATTTTCCCGGTGCCCGGGGCTGTCCATCCATGCTTGCGCCAAGACCGCGTCATTGGCATAATTGCCCTTAGCCAAATTTTCACCGATGACAATGAATTGATAATTTGCATTGCCCGCAAAATAATCCGCGCCATATCCTGCCGGAGAAATATGCTCAAAATACTGCCCGTCAAACATATCTTTAACTTTGGCGGCCGCGGCAATATCCAGCAAAGAATTTTCTTTTAAATCAAACCCTTGACCCAAATGAATTTGCCGCCAAATATTTGTTTGCGCGATGATTCCGGCGCGAGTTAGCGCGCCATTGCCGATTGTCTGTTTTTCGGAAAGGTCCGGCAGTTGAATCGCCGGCGCCAAAACATTTTGCTTTTCCGGCGCCAGAATATCGGGCGCGTTGGCGTTGGGCGCGTCTTCAATCGCGGCAGTTTGACGCAAAGTAAAAGCGGCGCCGGTGTCGCTTTCCTGCTCAACAATCGTTATTGCCGGAGGCATAAAAATCTGATTTTCAACAAATTCCCGGGCGTGGCGCAATTGGCCAAAATCAATCCAAAAAAACGCAGCCAAAACGGCCAGCGATATTGCCAGAAGCGAAAATAGAAATTTCAATATCCGCATAATATTTTAATTATAGCACAAACAAAAAAACGCCTCCCGGCATTTAATTTTTAAACAAAAAAATAAGGCCAAGCTTCAGCAATCATGCTCAAGCTTAACCTTCTAATGGAATGTTTTCTCCGCCGACAATGAGCCGATGCTCTTGCATTGCCTGTCGCCTTAAATCAGCGGCTAAATCATCTTCGGGCTTTTCGATAACTGCAATCCCTAGAAGATCCATTGCGTCTCACCTCCTGTTCAGTCTCCCGCCTAAGGGATAATACTAGTATACAAAAATTTTAATAAAAATCAACAACCTTGACAATTATGAAAATTAGCATATTCTCGAGTTGAGGAAGCATCCACCTCCTCGATTTCTTTTGAGATGTAGAACGGATTATCTTGAATCTGTTTTGCCTTTTTAATAAGCGATGTATAATGTTTGCTAAGATCTTTTTTTACTTCCCCCTTTCTCCCGCCTATAGTATTATACATCGCTCCCTCTTTATAAAATTTCAAAAGCGCTACGCGCTTTTTTTGGTTTATAACGCGCGATGGTGTAAAATAAAGCCTGTTGAGGCCAAACTTCAACGCCCAACTTTAATCTTGCAATGCTTAGAGCATTGCAAGATATTCAAACAAAAATTTTATGGAAAGCAAAAATTTGGATATATTTTTCAATCCCAAGACAATCGCGATAATCGGCGCCAGCGACAGAGAGCATTCCGTGGGCGGCGCGATTTTTTCCAACATCAAAAACAGCGCCTATGCCGGCAAGGGAATTCCGGTCAACAACCGCGCCGATACGGTGCAAGGCATTAAAGCATTCGCGGCAATCGGCGATATCAACGAAAAAATAGATTTGGCAATTATTGCCACGCCCGCGCCCGTTGTTTTGGATGTTTTGTCGGACTGCGGCAAAGCCGGCATTGGCGCGGCGGTGATTGTTTCTTCGGGCTTCAAAGAAGCCGGCGCCACCGGGCAAAAGAATTTTGCCAAAATCCAAGAAACGGCAAAGCAATACGGCATTCGCGTTCTGGGGCCCAATTGTTTGGGATTTGCCAGCCCGCGAATATCGCTCAACGCGAGCTTCGCGCCCCAATTGCCCCTGCCGGGAAGCATTGCTTTTATTTCCCAAAGCGGCGCGCTGTGCGACACGCTTTTGGACTGGTCTCTGCGCGACAACATCGGCTTTTCCCACTTTGTTTCCATCGGTTCGGCCGCCGACATCGGTTTTGCCGAACTGATCGGTTATTTTGACCGCGACAAAAACGTCAGCAGTATTCTGCTCTATATGGAATCATTGAATAACGCGCGCGAATTTATGGCCGCCGCGCAAAAATTTTGCCAAACAAAACCCATCGTCTGCCTGAAAGCCGGCACCAATCCCGCGGGCGCAAAAGCCGCGGCTTCGCACACGGGCGCAATTGCCGGCAACGACAAAGTTTTTCTGGCAGCATTTGAACGCGCCGGCATCATTCGCGCGAACACCATCAGTGAATTCTACAATTACGCCAGAACTCTCAACCACTGCAAAAAACCCGAGGGCAACCGGCTGGCAATTATCACCAACGCCGGCGGTCCGGGCGTTATTTCAACCGACTTTTTAACGCAAAACGGCGGCAACTTGGCAAAACTTTCCAAACTATCCATTAAAAATTTAGACGCGGATCTGCCCGCCGCGTGGAGCCGTTCCAATCCGATTGATGTTTTAGGCGACGGAACTCCCGAACACTACCGCGCCGCCGCGCAAATATGCCTGCAAGACAAAAATGTTGACGGCATTATGGCAATTATTGCTCCGCAAGCCGTCACTCAAAGCAAAGAAATTGCCGCGAAAATCGCTTCCCTGCCCGATATTGATAAAAAGCCGGTTTTCATTTCTTTCATGGGCGCCGGCCGCGTTGCTCAAGGAGTGGAAGTTTTCCGCCAAGCCGGCATTCCCACTTATCGCACGCCGGAAAAAGCGGTTGCCTGTTTTCTGGGATTGGCACTTTGGCAAAAAAACATAAAAGAGGCAAAAACAACCGCGCAAAAAAATTCCGGCAAATTTCGCGGCGATATGAAAACCGCGTCCGCGATAATTGAAAATACCGAAGCAATTGAAGAAAGTGTTATCACCGGCAGTGCCGCGCGCAAAATTTTGCAATCCTACGATCTGCCTTGTAATCCGGTCTATTTGGCAAAAACCGCGAAACAAGCCATGGTAACCGCAAAAAAAATCGGCTTTCCCGTTGCCATGAAATTGCAGGCAAAAAATCTTTTGCACAAAACCGAGCTTGGCGGCGTGCGATTGAATATAAACAATGCCGCCAACACCAAAAAAGCGTTTGACGAGATTATGGAAAAAGCGAAAAAATCTTTAAAGGATGAACATATTGAAGGCATTGCCGTGGAAAAAATGGTTTCAAAAAAATATGAACTGATTGTGGGGGCAAAAAAAGATCCACTTTTCGGGCCGGTAATCATCTTCGGCATGGGCGGCACCGCCGTGGAAATTTTTGACGACACCGCCATCGGCTTGCCGCCGCTGAATGCGGCGATGGCAAAAAACTTGATGGCAAAAACCAAGATATTTAAATTGCTGAAAGGCTACCGCAACACAAAAGGCGCCGACATTGAAAAACTCGCATCACTTTTGGCAAAATTTTCCCGCCTGCCGCTTGACTTTGAACAAATAAAAGAAATTGATATCAACCCCCTGGCTGTTGATGAAAACGGCGCCCTGATTCTGGACGCCAAAATCATTCTGGACATTTAAAACTCCATAGCCGCGATATCACCGGCTTGCGCGCCGGTTTTTTGTATTTGGCCAGCGGCAACTTCAAGCACGTATTTTGCCGGCGCGTCCGGCGCGTAGCTGGGGCAAGGATCGGCAACACACGGCGGCGTGTTTTGCGAAATATAAACTATTTTGCCGTCCGAATCTATCCAAATAATATCCAGCGAAATCAAGGTGTTTTTCATCCAAAAAGAATGCCGGATTTCGCTTTCAAAAACAAACAACATCCCTTTGCCATCGGCCAAACTTTCGCGAAACATCAGTCCCCGCGCCTGCTCTTGCGGCGTTTTGGCAATCTCAACATCATAGCAAGAATCTTTCACACAAACCCGCCCCAATCCATTTTTCGGCGCGTTTTTTTGATTGCTAAAAACCAAAAAACCGGCAACCAAAATCACCGCTGTAAAAATTAAAAAAATAAAATTATTTTTCACAAATTCAATACTTAGTTCGCCAAGGTCGCACCTCAGCGATTACGCCGAGGAACGACCTTTGAAAATTACCAGAATTTGCCGAATTGCCACCCTTGTTTTTTGGCATTCTCAAAATAATTGCGCAAAATGTTTTGCGAATCGGCATCGGTTTGGTTTTTGCCGATGACACAATGGATGCTCAACAACGCCTCCAGATAGGAATCCGCATTCATTTGCCAAACATCGCCATGTCCGTCATATTCGCAATTTATGCAAACCACCAAACGGTCGGCATTGGGTTGAAGCAACATTCCGTGTGCCGCGTTGGAACACCCGCCGCCATCCGCACCCAGCCCCGCCAAAGTTTCGGCAACTTTCCTTTTTGCCATGCGGCCGATAATTTCATATTTATCTTCGCATAAAAAGAAAATGAATTTATATTTTCGCAAATCAGGAACTTGCAATTTTTTAATCCTGACGGCAACATCCGAAATGTCTTCCTTTAAAATACCATAGAGCATTGCCGCGTAGGTGCTCACGTTATATGTGGGCGGCTCTTTTATCGCCGGAAAAGCGAAAACATTTTCCAGGCGCAAAAATTTTCCCGCCGGCGGCTCGGGATTGGAAGTGATCAATTTTGGTTGCCATCCGTTTTGGGTGAGCCACTGCGCCATTTTCACGCCATCCTTGCCTCCGGAAGCGTTGACAATGTAAACATTCAAATCTTTTTCCGGGCAGTTTTTGAAAAATCTTTGGTAGTCAACGATTGAAAAAGCGCAACCGCCGAAATTTCGCGCCAATATCCGGCCGGTGTTGTCGGCATTACCCGAACCCACGAAAACATTGCGGCTGGTTTTTTTGATATTTATTTGCGGATATTCCCACTTGGGCAAATTCTCCAAAGTTTGGAGCGCGTAATAATCCAAGGTTTCCAATTTTTGGTTTTCCAAATTTTCCATAATTTTTGCCATTTTATTAATGTATATACTTTGAATTATGAAATTAGAATTTGTTGAAATCGAATTTCAACAAGCGCGTTGAAATTTGATTTCAACAGTTAGTATTTCATAGTTCAAAGTTATTTGATTTTATTTTTTGAAAAATCTGTCCAGCGGACTTTTGTCTTTGGCGTTTACTGCCACCGCGTTGACAAATCCAAGCAAAACGCCAACGCCGGTGAGAATATAAAATGACGTGAAAATCTTGCTGGCATCGGTTGTCGGCGCCAGATCACCATATCCCACGGTCGTGAGTGTGGAAACGCAAAAATAAAACGAATCCAATATGCTCCAATTTTCAGCATTACAATAAAAAACCGTGCCAACAAAAAGCAGGAAAAAAACAATAACCAGCATTTCAAGAAACTGCGGTTCAGTCACCACTTCCCAGATTGCTTTAAAAAAATCCAAAAATCCGCGCCATATTGCTCCAATCATAAGCTTATTATTTTGATTCAATTATTTATTATTCCATTCTAACACAAATAAATCAAAAAACGCCATCTTGGCAACGAAAAAACAGGATTGCTCCTGTTTTTCGTTGCCACATTTTCTTGAATTTAATCAATGAAGGTGAGCGCTTTGCCGAAATTTTGGCCGCGGCCGGTTCTGCCGATGCGATGAACATAATCGTCATATGTCTGCGGCAGATCATAGTTGATCACATGCGTCACATTGGCAATGTCCAAGCCACGCGCGGCGACATCGGTAGCCACCAAAACTTGAACGCGGTCTTCTTTAAACATTTCCAGCGCCCTCACGCGATGCGAATATCTTTTATCGCCATGGATTGACTGGGCTTTAATACCGCTTTTTTCAAGCGTCTGACAAAGCTTTTCCACGCCATGCTTGGTGCGACCAAAAACCAAAACTTTTTTGAATTCAACTTCTGTCAACAATCCGCATAAAATTTCGGTCTTGTTGCGCCCGGCAATTTTTATCACGTCTTGATCCACGTTCTTGGAAGTGTCGCGGGTTTTAATGGAAATTAAAACCGGATCGCGCAAAAATTCGCCTATCAATCTTTCAATTTCGCGTGACAAAGTGGCGGAAAAAAACAATGTCTGCCGGCTTTTGGGCATCCCCGCCATCAAAAACCTCATATCGGCGATAAATCCCATGTCCAACATCCGATCGGCTTCGTCTAACACAACCGCGGAAAATTCGGCCAAATGAATCCGCTTCCGTTCAATAAAATCTTTCAACCGTCCCGGCGTTCCAATAATAAAGTTATTGAAATAACGCAATTGCGCCAGCTGGCGCGAAATGCTTGCGCCGCCCACACAACACGCGGAAAAAATTTTCAATCCTTTAACCAAACTTTTGAGCTCCTGATCAATCTGAACCGCCAATTCGCGCGTGGGAGCAACGATTAAAATTTTTGTTTGGCGGTTTTGCAAAACCTTGTCAATTAACGGCACCAAAAATGCCGCGGTTTTGCCGGTGCCGGTATCAGCGATACCCACCACGTCAACGCCTTTCAAAATTTGCGGAATGGTTTTTGCCTGAATCGGAGTGGCAATCTTGTAGCCTTTCGCCGCGATAACTTTTTTTAACGCCGCGGAAATTTCAAAATCACCAAACTGGACTTTTTCAAGCGTTTGCGGGCCGTCAGCTTCAGGCGCAATCGCCTTATTGACGAATCGAGCCGGATCAATCTTGGCACCGCCAAAATTCCTTCTTTTATTTTGGAAACCGCGAGGCGCGTTAAAACGCGGCCGGCGTGTTCCAACTGCAAACGATCTTGACTTCATAAAATAACTGCCAAAACCGTTTTTATTCTGAGTTTTTGTCTGCATTTTTCTTTCATAACTTCGGGTCTGTTAAGCTCTTTGATGGCTTGAACCAAAACAAAAAAAGCGACCTGTAATTTTAATCGCCAGTTTTTGAAGCTTTTCGCCCTTCGCCACACTCAGGACTTCGCGGATTATACCGCTCGCTTAACGAGGATAGGTTTTACCTAAACAAAACTAACGAGAATTTTAAGTTATATGTTAATTCAAGCATAAAACGATGATTATGTCAAGGCTTGCAACAAAACGACCAACAAAAAAAGCGGGATTACCCGCTTTTTAATACGCGATAACCGGTCATTAATCCATTAAAACCGGAACGGTTTTACCGTTCAAAATGCCGTTTTTTTCAAAAAAATCGGGATCAATGGAGGTTTCAAAGCAAGCGCGCCCAACACCATGCGCCCACCCTTGGGGAACGGTTTTCAGACCCGGACGGGAATAATATCTGCTTGCCTCATTGCCTGTTTCTTCGCTCAAAAGCGCGGCAAAATCCGCGCAAAGCTCAAATGACAATTCGCCGATAACCGAATATTCATACATTTTTCCGGTTTCCGGGTCTTTAGGCATAACATAGCCGATAACGCTCAATTCATCCAAATTTTGCGGCAAGATTTCTTTTTGCTGCCAATAATTGGCGGCGGCGTTCTGAATCTCCTGCAAGTTGCTCGCTCTTTGCTCGTCAAAACGGATGTCGCGCTGTTTTGCCGGCGTTCCCATGAGCAAAAATCCATAAACAATGCTTGCCAAAATTATGCCTCCGGCAATCCAAGCAATTTTTTTGGGCAGATTGCCGGTTTTGTTTTTCTCTTTCAAATCCCACAGATAATAACCGAAAACCGCCGCGGCAGCAACAAGAATCACCAGCGCCTTCAGAAAAAATTGCGCTGTTAAATCACCTCTTAAAAAATTATACAACAGCGTCACCGTGTCAATAATCATTGTGATCGCGGCCACAAACAGCGTGATATACCACAGCCATTTGCGCACCCCGGCTTCGCGCTTTGCCGGATAAGCTTTAATATCCTTGCCAATAATCCAAGAAACCAGAATGTGCACCGGAAACGCCACCGCCAAAACCGATGTTCCCCAAATCAGCGTCATATATATTCCACTGCCAACTCCCTGGGGATTCAACTTGTCGGGCACCAAAAAATTGATTATCTGCCACCACAAAGTGATGAACCCGATAACGCTTAAATAAATCGTTACCGCCGACAAAAGATGCAAAAACGCGTCCTTGGCGGTTTCCTTGGACGCCACGGATACTTGCGAAACATTTTCGTTTTCCATAAATTTTTATGTTATTTTATCTTTACGCCCATTATACCATTCCCGCAAATCTTGCAAAGGTGCAAAGGTCTAACCCTTGCAACAAAGGTTAGACCTTTGCAAGATTATTTTTTGCCGTATTTGGCGATGGTTTTGGCCGCTACTTGCGGATTAACCAATTTATTTAATTTTTGTAAATCGCTTGCTTTTGCGGCTTCCCGCGCCGCGGTTGAGGAAAATTTTTCAAATTCCTTGCCGCTGATAATATAATGATAGTGCGTGATGCCAAAATTGTCGCGGTTGTAGATCATCACCGCGTTTTCATAGATAATGTCATTGTTGTCGCGGATGCCCCGGATCATCACGACCATATCGTCCGGATTGCGCAACGCCAGAAATTCTTCCAGCGTCACCGCCTTGACATCCTTCCCCAAATCATAAGTCTGCCACATTTTTTTGCATTCTTCGGGAGCAAAAATATTTTTCTCTTCCTTTACCGGGTTCACCGAACAAATAACCAAAATTTCACCGAACGCCTCGGCAGCCTTCTTGGCAAGCGCGATATGCCCGTAATGCGGCGGGCAAAAAGTTCCCGGATAGATGTAAATTTTTTTCATAATTTGATGATAGCAAAAAAAACGAAAAAAGAAATTTCCGGCGCGAACAAAAAACAGCGGAATGTTCCGCTGTTTTTTGTTTGAAATTTTCGCGTCTTAGTCGGCTTTCATAAATAATAACCATAAGAGGTGTGATTATTATTTATGAAAGCCGACTTATAACTACGAAAATTTTGAATATTTCTGATTGTTCACCATCACCTCATCGCGATCCTCTTTGCGATATTCAGGCAAAGCAGTAAGCCAGATGATGAACGGACGGCGCAATTTCTCCAGCGACCAGCCGTCATCCTTGAAAAGAGACTGCTTCTCTTGGCGAAAACGCGCCAACAAAGAGCCGCTAGCGCGCAGATTAGCCGGCGAAAGCTTATTGTGCTCGGCCAAAAACTGCTCTTGCGTTATCGGTTCCGAATCAACATTTTGCTCTCTGATGGTTCTTACGCTTGATACCTTCATACTCCCATGTTACCCTATTAACGGCAAATAGCAATACCCGGACCAATAATCAAAAACGCTCCAAAAATTGGAGCGTTTTCAATCTCGGATAGTTAAACGCGAGCGACGTTCACCGCCGCCGGGCCTTTTTCACCGTTGATTACTTCAAAAGTAACAGCATCGCCGACTTTCAATTCGTCATAAGCAACACCATTCAACTCTTTGGAGTGGAAAAAGAGATCCTTGTCTTCCCCTTCGCGGGAAATGAAGCCAAATCCTCTTTCCGTGAGTGTTTTGATAGTTCCTTCCATTTTTTTGATTTTATTTTACAAACAAAAAGACAACCGACTGTTTTTTAAAAATTTTGCCTTGCTCACCCAGCATACACCATAAATTGATTTTTGCCAAGCCCCGCAACAGCAAATCGGAATCAGTCAAAAAACGAGATCAAAAATTCATCTATTTCGCGCTGGTCAAGGTCGTAAAAATTTTTGCCCTCATTGTGCAGTTTTTTGGCAAGATCCCTGCCCACAAACCGCCAATGCCACGGCTCAAACTGGTAATAATTGTTATTTTGCGGATAGGAAAGAATAAAACCATATTGATAGGCATTATCCAAAAGCCAGAGATAGGTATCGGTTTTTCCAAATCCATCAAATCCCGCGCCGGATTCTGTTGTAGTAAAATCCAATGTCGTGCCCAACTGATGTTCCGAATATCCCTGGTCGGCCGAAAATTGATTGGCGCCGGTGCCATAAATCATTTTATAGGAAGATTTTATGCCGGATTGCTCGTCAAAAGATCGGTAGGCCGAAACAATTTTAATATCAATGCCATCGGCCTCGGCCGTGGACAGCATCACTTGCAAAAACGGCCAAACCTTGGAATGAATCAAATAACTTTCGTCGGGATTCAAGCCATACCGCGAATCAACTGTCGTTAATAATTCTGGGTTATAATTTTCGTTTAAAAAATAAATTTTGGAATATTTTTTCAACAATTCTTCGTCAATGGCTTTCAGTTTTTCCAAAGTGTCCACCGAACCCTTTATCTGGCCAATTTGGGAATTCAGATCGTCCATGCGGACTTTTTCCTGATAGTATTTTTCCATAGCATCATTATATTGCAAGCCAAGATAGTCGCGCTGAGCGACAGTAATCGCCAAATCCCTTTTGGTTTGTTCAAGACCGGCATCCAAACCGTCAATTGTGAAATTGAGGCTTCTAACCAGCGCCGAAAAACCTCCCATGGTTTGAACCAATTCGCTCTCAAGAATCGTTTTGTTCTCCCTGAGCCAAAAAACCAGCGAAAACAAAATTATGATTGTTGTGCCAACGGCCAGAGCCAGCGCCGCGGACGCGAAAGTTAAAAATAATTCTTTGAATTTGGTTTTTTCCATAATCATACATTATGCCATCTTTTGCTCCACAAAATCCAGAATCTCGGCAGGTTCCGCCATGCGACCGGTTCCCACCGTGCCATCAGCCAGAGCACCCAAAACCGGCCCGGCGATAAAGCAATTTTTCCGCGCGACGACTTTCTTCATATTCTCTTGAACGAAAACATTGTTCCACATATTCACATTCATGGCCGGCGCGACAAACAGCGGCACGGATTCAGGCAATGCCATTATTGTTGCGGTTAGAAGATTATCGGCAATGCCATTGGCAATCTTGCCAATCGTATTGGCCGTTGCCGGCGCGATTATCGCCGTGTCGGCCCATTTGGCCAAATTGATATGACTGGCACCGCTTTCATCAGCTGTGCCGAAAGTGTCAATATAAACCGCTGATTTACTTAATGCGCGGAAAACCACCGGTGATATCAGCTTTGCCGCGTTTTCGGTCATCACAACTTTCACCAAATTTTCTTTCTTCACCAGCATTCTCACCAGATCGCAAATTTTATAAATCGCGATGCCGCCAGCAACACCCACCAAAAAATTTTTGTTTTCCATATTTATTTTTCGTTATTTTCAATTTCTTTGGCCGCGCGAGAGGCAATCCCCGTTTTCGGGCAATATCTTATTTGCCTTGCTTGCAAAGCCCCTTGCATGTTGTCTCCAATAGCGCCGGCGATAAAAACATCAACGCCAATATCTGCCAACATTTTGGCAACGGCAAATCCGGCACCGCCGCCACCAACGCAAAATGGGTTGTCAATCATTTCAAGCAGATTCCCTCGCTCGTCAAAAATCAGATAGCAGGGAGCTTGCCCTCCCCGTTCGCTGATTTGGGCGTTTTCTTTTTTATCAACCGCGGCAATGGCAATTTTCATATTTTTCTTTGTTAAACTCGTTTAATTGTAAGGTATTATGATTTAGTAATTTTTTCAACAAACAACCCGTTAATTGAAGAGAGTAAAATTATATAAAGATTGATAATCACCGCAAAAGGCAAGCCGAAATAATAAATCATCACCGGAAGCAAAGGAATTTTCACCGCACGGGCATATAAAAACGCGGCAATAAAACAATTCTTCATCCCCTTGCCTTTTAAATCCGCCAACATCGGATACCACATATATATGGGTCCCGACGATAAAACTCCGGCGGCAATTGACAGCCACCAGCCTTTGGCACCCGATTCTTTTCCCAAAAATCGCATAATCTTTTTTGCGTCCAAAAAAAAGTTGCAAACAAACATCAACGCAAACACCAAAACAAACACCGGCAAAATCTTGACGCAAAGCGCCACAAAGCGAAGAAGCGCGGCCTGAAGGAGATTCGCGTTAAATATTGCCGCGATTAAATAAACCGCCCCCGCAATGGCAAGAAAAATCCACCTGTCGCCCAATTTTACCAATATTGCCTTTATCGCTGTCATAAAAATGAAAGAGTTACAACCGTTAATATCGCAATCATAATTGACATCAAAAAACTAATTCCGTTTCGCGCAAGCGCAAATTTTTTTCCCAGCATCAACGACTCGGCGGGTAGCTGCACAACGCCCACTGTGACCCAAGCCAGAATAAATGCCGCCACCGCGACCAAACTAACTCCCTGCGCCAAAAATTCTCCGCCAAAAACATAGCTTGCCACCGGACTTCCCGCGAAAATACCTCCCAGCATTGCGCCAATAAGCGGATCAATCAATTTGTTGCCGGAAAAAACCCAGGCATAAAAGGTTTTTGGAACAACGGCATCAATCATCGCAAGCAGAAGCAAAACCCCAAAAACCACGGGCAAAAATTGCCCAAAAGCCCGCAAAGTTTTTTTAAACGAATCTTTTATTTTTGGTCTGTATGTATTTTGCATTGCACAAATTTAACTTGTGAAATTTTTTAAAATTTTAAAATCATTTATCAGCGTTTCCTTCATATTGGCATTATAGACTGCCACGGCCGGATGGTATAAAGGAACGATTATCCTGCCGCCAAAATCCGCTCGGGCTTCAAAAACCTGTCCATGTATTTTGCTGATGCCTTGTATTTTGTCTTTCAAGCCGTATTTTTCCATCAAAAACGCAGTGGAAAAATTTCCCAGCGTGCCAATCACCTTGGGATCAATTACTTCAATTTGTTTTTCCAAGTATGGCGTGCAGGCGATAATCTCTCCTGCTTGAGGATTGCGATTATCCGGCGGCCGGTCTTTTAGGATATTGCCAATATAAACATCATCCCTTTTAATGCCGGCCGATTCCAACAGTTCGTCCAGAATCTTTCCCGACGCGCCGCAAAACGGCCGGCCTGTTTTGGCTTCGTTTAATCCAGGCGCCTCGCCCACAAACATTATTTTGGCATCGTGATTTCCCTGCCCGATAACCGGCAAAAAATTATTTTCCCGGCGATATTGCCCCAGCGGACATTTTTCACAGGCAACCACCTCATCCCTGATTTCTTTCATCCTCTCCATTTTGTGTGAATCTTCTGCCATATTTTTAATAATTTCTCAAATTTATTGCTTAATTTCAGTATATATCACAATACCAACAAATAAAAAAAGAGCGCGTATGCCTAACGCGGCAAATAGCGCGATCTGATAAAATTGGTAATCGAGATCATTGGACTATCAATGGGGAGTAACGTGTCAAAGCCCGCTTCGGTAAAAGCTTGCCTTTCCTCCTGCCAGCAAAGCCCAATAGCCGTAATCAACGGACTCCCTTGATTATTCAGCCCATCAATCATTCGGATATCTTTGGGCGCATCACCTATAAGAATCACTTCCCGCTCCTTAACCCCTGGCAAATCTGGCAAAACTTTTTTGGTTTGTGGGGTAACAATGTTTTGGAATCTCGTCAAAACCCCGTCTTGCCAAACTGGAGTTGTCGCCACAATGCGACAATTGGGCATTGCTTCGGGGAAGAAACATTTTACCCAATCCTCGCCAAACGGATTGACAGTCAAAATCACTAGCAATCCGTTTACTTCACTGATTGCCCGGAAAAACTCCCGCATGCCTTGTCGAAGCGGAAATTTACACGCGATTCTTTGCACAGAATCTTTCGTCGCTCCGCTTTTTTCAAGCGCGCTAATTATTGCAACAAAAGATTCTTCATCGATTCTTTCCGGCATTTCTTTGAGTTCTATGCCAGGATATTCACAAAGCAATTTTTTCCATAATATTTTCAATGGAAATCCGTTGCCTAATACCCGCGTTAAAGTGCCGTCAAGGTCCGTGGCCACAAGCGGCCCTCTGTTTCTATCTTTTATAAAGATCCCTCCAAAAATCGCAATTTAACGCTAACATTATTTTTCTATTTTGTCAATGTTGTGATCGGGCGGGTTTGGAGAATAAAAAACTTCCTCCGCGCAAACGCCCACTCAATATCTTGCGGCGCGCCGGCTTTCTTTTCAATCAAGCCGCATATATCGGCAATCTCTTCTATCTGTTTATTATCAATAATTGATTTTTTACCGTTGATTTTTTTTGATATTGTTTTATTGGAAATTTTATCAATTACATAAGAATCGGGAATTGTTTTGCCGCCGACAACTTTGTCCGCAACCCCATGCGCAGCCTCTATGAATAATTCTTTTTGATTGCCGTTTGCAGGATTGGCGGTAAAACAAACTCCGGCGGTTTCCGGTTTTAACATTTCTTGCACAATAACCGCACACAATATATCATCAACGTCTATTTTATTTTGCAATCGATACATGTTCGCCCGCGGCGAAAAATACGACGCCCAGCATTTTTTGATATTGCCAACGATTTTATTTTTCGGAACATCAACATAGCTCTCTAACATCCCCGCCCAGGAATGATTTTTTGAATCTTCGGAAATTGCCGAACTTCTCACGGCAAATTTTTTATTTTTCCATCGGATCAAAGCGCCGTTAACCTCCTTGGCAATTTCATCCGGTATGGATAAATCCAAAATTATTTTCTGAATTTTTTTTGATTTTTCAATCAAATCATAAATTTTTTTTGAATTGATTTCCTTCAAAAGTTTTTTGATCTTTTGGCCGGTATTATCTTGCTTTAAAAATAAATCAAAAGCCGGCGAGCCAACGACAAAACCCGATGGCACATTAAACCCGGTTTTTATCAGCCAGCCAAGATTTGCGGCTTTTCCACCGGAAAAAAGTATATTTTTTTTACTAATTTCGGCAAGATTTTTCAAATAGACCATAAAATCATATTATTTTAACTATTCCACGTTTGCCGTCCAATTCCAAAATATCGCCGCTACGGATAACTTTTGTGGCAATTTTCGTTCCGGTTACACAGGGAATTTTCATTTCACGCGCAACAATTGCCGCATGAGACATCACGCCCCCCTCGTTGGTGACAATCGCCGAAATTTTATTTGCCAATATAACAAAATCGGGAGAAAAATCCCCGCAAACGAGAATATCCCCTTGTTTAACTTTTGAAAAATCCGCCAAGGCGCGGACAACGCGAGCCGTTCCCTTGATATTGCCTTGAAAAATCGGCGTTCCCGAAATTTCTTTTCCACCGATTTCCTCTTTGGCAATTTTTCTTTCAAGAAAAATTTCCGCTTTGTCTTGATAAAAGATTTTTATTTTTTCGTCCTTCACCCAAATCGCGATTTTGTCCCTTTTTTGGATACTTTTTAATAATTTTGGAGGAATTTGGAATAATTTTGTAGCCAAAATAATCTCTTCCGGCTTCATTTTATATATAAGCCGCCTATCAATTTGCCAACGCGCCGATAATTCCCGCACCGCTTGCGCAATTGATGAAACAACAAACATGGCATCGGTTATTTTTGCTTTTATTTCCGACGACAATTCAAGAGTTTTAATCAGTGCCTTTTCTTCTTTTTTGAATTGGTATTTTTTATTGATCTTTTGTTTTTGTTTTTTTGTCAACACAGGCGCGGCAATCAATTTATCATATTCTTTTTTAATTTCTTTTTTAGGTTTTACCAATAATGCTTTCAAAATATCTGCAAAATCCTCAACATCTAACGGTTCTGCGTTGACCCATGTGTCATGCAAGCACTATAAATTTTCGCATGTTTTTGCAAGGCCGCGATACAACACAAATTTTTTTGATTTTTATAATAATCCAAAGCAATCTTCAAAAAAGCGATCCTTTCTTTTGTGATCGCCGTAGTGTAGTCTACCGGAGAAAAAAGAAAAAACATTTCTTTATCTTCCACGGTAACATTTCTCTTCGCAAGTAATGTTTTCAATCGTCGCATCGCTCCAACCTCATAATAGCGTAAAGCGGCAATGTATGGCACTAAAAGCGACAACGCTAAAGCGCCGTTTTCTATTTTTTCGGAAATTGTTTTTTTTGAATCAATCGCTTTTTTCGCTTTCGCGTAATCACTTGAAAATTGCCGCTTCAACTTGCCATAATACTTCTTCGGTGCGGCAATTAAAGAGGCGTCTATGCGGGCAAAAAGCTCGCTTAGCCCTGAAACTGAAAACAAAGATGCATATTCTTCGCCAAATATCTTGATAATAACTTCCGGATGGCTGCACCCCAGAATATTTTTAAATCTTTTATATCCTTTCGCAAAGGCGCAAGCAACCAAAAAGTTAACCTGCGCCCGCTCCTGCCCGATTTCAAATAATTCTTTTTTCATTATAATAATTATTTGCTGTGCCAGTCGCGAATGAGAATTCCGCCCGAAACGCGTTTGGCAACTACTTTTTGTTTTTCTTTCCAGCCCAGGTCGCGCACCATATCAATGGGCAGTGTGACTGCAAAACTTCTTTTCCCTACGCGCGTGATTTTCCGCGTGTTTTTTCCGTTTGTCGCCATAATTTTTATTGTTGTTTATTATTGGTTATTGTTTTCATCATACAACAAAACAAAAACTGATGTAAGTAGCAATGTAAGTAGCTAAATTCCTCCATCCGTCAACTGCTATAAACAATAATGGTTTTGTAACTAATTCACCATCAATTTTTAAGAATACCTCCACTGCAAACACCCCCTTATCTGGAAATTTATTTGTCCATTTTTCCTCAAATGGCTGAGATTCTTCGGCTGTTTCAATGGTAAATTAAATATCCATTTTTCTGCAGGCCTATAAGTCGCTTTTTTCCATTTTTTAATCCCAAGCATTTTTCCAAATATATCAATATTCTTTTTGCCAAATATCTTTCCAAAAACCCATGAAATAATAACGGCGGGTGTTTTTTTAATTATATATTGTGTTATATCCATAAATATTTATTAATTGCAAATCTAAAATTTTGGAAATATCAATTTCACAATTCATTAATTACTTTCTTTGCGATAAATATTCTTTAATGCGAGCCTTGTTCTCGTTGATTTGATCGGCTTTGTAATAAATTTCGATGAATTCTATTTTTGAATCATCCGGATAAAAGGCGTAGATTATTCTGATGCCGCTTTGATTGCCGCGGTTTTTCAACGACCTGCAGGTAAATTTTTTCAGTTTGCATATCTTTACCTGCTCAAAACAAAATCCGGGAATTGGGAAAACGGCACGACTGTCAATTGAATTGATATGATAAGCTTCCAACGCATAGATTTTTGCTTTTTCAATATCAGCGGCCAAGGAAACAAAGCGTTTCAACAAACGCTTTAAATCTTTCTCAAACGTACTAATTGAACTATAGCAAATCTTCCGCGTCATAACTCCTTACCGAAGTGGCATCGGTGCGGTAAAACACCGCTTCATATTGCATCGGCTTGCCCTGTTCGCCCATTATCCAAGGAACATCCGCATGAGATAAAGCCGAAATATCGGTTGCAGTCATATTGGACAAACGATCAAGTTCCCAATCGATATGTTCTTTTTCTTGTCCGCTAATCACGCTTAAATTTGGTTTGGTCGCAGGGTTAATGATATATTTTGTTTGCGGATACTGATAATATTTGCTTTTTATCGCTTCAACTTTATTTTCTTTAATCAAACCGCGCATTATTTTCTCAAACATTATCGGTGTCGGTCCGTGATGATTTTTAATATATAGGACGCCCATTAATTGCTCTTCGTATTTTTCGTAATAATCAAAATCGATAAAATATAAAATTTTATACAAAACAGTCATTCCCACATTCGGCTTGCCGCCAATTTTTTTGAGAATATACAATAATACTTCTCGAAATTTATCGGCATATTCCTGCGGTATGTCAATTCTGATATTATCCTCTTTTTGCGCGGCATTTTCTTTTTTGGGTATGATTTTAACCGAAACAGACGGCATATTTTGCGCCAAAAAATCGTCCAATGCCAGGCCAAAAATTTGCGCCAATTTTTGGGCTTCGGGCACGGTTAAGTCTCTCCGCCCTTGCTCAATTTGCGCGTAAGTCGGCCGCGAAACGCCAATCTCGCCCGCGAGATATTTTTGGGTCAAATTGTTTTTTTCTCTTAATTTTTTGATATAATTTGAATCCATTTTTAAGTTTTGATTCTTATATCTTGATTTTAATCTGTGTAAAATATTTTGTCAATGGCAATGTAAAAGTTATTTACAAGCTATTATTCGCCCAGCCATCCGCAAAAACGAAAAAACCTCTTGCGAGGTTATTGGCAAAATTAATTTTGGAAATTTTTAATTTTTGAGTTTGCGGTTTTGTCGCCAAGCGACAAAATATAGCACCGCCACAACAACTGCAGGACCGGAAATGAAAGCATACCAGCTCCACGGACGACCAAGACCAGCAACATAAACATAAAAAATCGCGCCGGCCAAAAAAGCGATCGCGCCAAATAATTCATATCTCCAAGCAATCGCCACAATCGCGGCCAAAACAAACGAGGGAATTAAATGCATAAAAAATGCCACAAAAAGCTCCGCGCCAAAATACTCGCCAAAAACATCTGTCGCGAAAAGCGATAAAAACAAAACAAACCCAATGCCTGAAATCCTGGGCAACCAAACAATGATTCTTGCTTTGTTCATAGTTTTTGATTTTTTATACCTTTGATTTAAAATAACTTGGTTTATTTCCAAAATCAACCATTACCTTTAAATTTATTCTACCTTTCGGGCGAAACATCCTATCGGTATAATTGTTGCATAATTTTTCTCTAATTGTTGCATTTTGCAACAATCCCCCGCAACAATTTGTAAAAAAAATACCGCGTTGCCCATAAAGAACAAGCGGAAATTTGCACCCGATCAATCCTGTTGCGCTTTCAATTGTTCGATTTCACGAATGCATCTTATACTAAGCGGAGATTGCCGATTTACGTGTGAATATACTTTGACGCGCGCTTCCAGCCCGTCGGTAAGATCTAAATACCTTCCCAATACCTTGGAAGCATATACGCTCTTACCGCATATAGCCCAGCGCTCCTCCGGTGTATCAGCCGCTTCAAGTTCCTCCACGTAAAATTCGTTGATTCTTGCTTTTACCCTTTCTCCTTCTTTGCTTATCGGATGAATCAACATCCCATTGAAGAGCCCTCTCAAATCTTTCAAACCGGCAATACTCATAATCTTCTCAAAGACAATTTTTCTCAGTTTGCCGGTAGTCGGCTTGCAATAGACATCTTTAAGCACTCCAACACTGTCCGCCAAGTCCGTAATTTTCCACAGCGTTTTTTGTTTGAAAGGTTCGGTCGCAAGGGGATCATTGTAAAGCTGCCAACACTTCCCGATCTCCGTAGTTTCTTTAAGCTTAACCTCCAACAAAGGCTCAACCTTATTTTCTATCGCCCATCGCACTTCACTTACATGACATGATTTATAAAGATTGCGAAGCTTTCTCTCTGATTCGGTTATCTCCACAAGCCTGAGCCAAGCCATTTTGGCATACTCTTTGTTGTAAGAAACTTTTTTCACAACCCCCCTAACCCCTCTCGGACTATCTGTATGCGCCAAAATTTGGCTCAAAGCCTTTTTTCGCATTTTCAAACCCGAAGCCGCCCAGTAGACTGCCCATCTATCCCTCTGTTTTTTTGCTTCCCTAAATCTAATATCCAAAATGAGATTTAGTTTCTCTGACGCTTTCTTGCCAACGTCACTAATATGTGGATTCGCTTGAGAAATCCTGTGGCAAGCTCCTGGGGTTCTGGCTTTCTTCAAAGCAACCCACAATATCGCATCTATCTTCTTCCTTGCTTGTTGCTCAACATCCTCACAATGGCAAGCTTGAGCACGATCTACTATTGCCCAATATTCCCCTACCTTTTCAGCTAAATTAAGAGCCGCGGTTAACACTTCTTCTTCCATACCCGAAGGAGCTCGCAACAAAACCGACAAACATTTTGCCGTGTTTTCTGCATTTCTCACTTCTTCCCGCAGTTCTTCCACATAGGCATGAGGATTTATTGCCATTTTAATATAAGGAAGTTCTCCTGGTCCCAAAACTTCTGCCACTGCCGATACAACATCGCCTACGCTCATATCCAATCACCATCCTTGTTGCCATCATGACAACGAACTACGGCCACTATATAATCGCAACCTAATTATGTCAACAGAACAACACTCCACAATCAAAAAGCGCCGCGTTTGCGGCGTTTGAATCCAATCCAAATGTTTTTTTTATTCAATGGCGAACGGCGCGTCGCCGGCATCGTATATGCTGTTGTTTTGAGCATCTTCCACAACAAGCGTATATTTGTCCGACGCGGGCAAATCGTTTATGCCCAAAACTTCGGCATACAGCTCCCGCACCGTCCATTCATAGGTTCCGGTATTGTCAACGCCCGTTGCGATCGCGGCGTTAAAGCTTTGCCCCTCACCGTCATCGGCAACCATCAATCTTATGTTCACGGATTTTGTTATTTCGGACGCTTGCCACAATATTTCAACTTTTTGCCCCTTGGACCATTCCTCTCCCCCGTTGGGCGAAATAACTTTGATGTTTTGGCCTTCACCATCTGCCGGCGCCACGGCACATCCGGTGAAATCTTTTTGTTCCCCGTTTTCCAGCACCATCGCATTGCCGCCCTTGTCCCAAAAAACGAACGACTCGTCATCATTGGCATAGCGCGCGCCGGATGCCGAAATCGCTTGCGGCAGATCGTAATTCCGTCCATCGCTTAAAATAATTCTCACGCTTCCCGATGGCACTGGCATCTCACCCGGCGCCGCCGCGATTTGCTCCCCTTCATAGAAAGCCGCGGCAATGGTTTTGCCACCGTCGCAAACATATGCCGCTTGCGCGATTAAATTTTCATCCTGTATCCAAGTCTGCGTTTGATCCTGCGGCTGAATTTCGGGCGGCATAGTTTCTCTTTGTTGCTCATTGGCATACCATATTATAGCTCCCACAAAAATCATTATCGCCGCAAGAACCCATAAAAAAAATTTCATATTTTTAATTTTTTAATGAATTATTTTTGCCAGATGTTCTTGCCAATTTTCCAAACAAATTTGGCGGCCAACAATAAGATTAAGCCGTAAATAATGTATTGGAACAAAACAGCGATCAGCAACAACAGGTTAACACTAATGTTTTGAACGGTTGCATTGATTTCCCGCACAAAATTTCTGGCAGCCGAACTCCAAGAATCTTTCAACCCCTGCAAATCAACCATCGCGTTATCACTCACCTTTACGGAAAAATAGGTGTAATCAAGGCGGTCAAGCTGTTGCGATTTTGAACGCTGGATTTCTTCAAGCTGGGAATTAATACTGATTCTTTTTTGCGTAAGCTGTTCAATTGTATTTATTTTGCTGTTGATTACCTTTGCCAAAGTTTCGGCATTTTCCGTTTGAGTGGCAACCACCGCCACTTCGTCATAAGCGGCAACCGCTTTCTCCAGCGTTTCGTCAATTGATGCCAGCTTTTGCCTTAAAATATCAATCCTGCCGGTGAAATCTTCCACCTGCGCCTGAACCGTGTAGGTGTGCCCGGACAATTCTTTGGGATTGAACGCTTGCAAAAACGCCAACATTTGGTCGGCGGCATCACGTTCAACCTTGAAAGAATAATCGCATCCTTTGCGCCAATTGCGCGCATTTTCAAAAATAACATCTTTTCTGGTCTTAAGGCCGCCGATCGCGGCGCAAGTTTGATCAACTTGCCGGGTTTCAATCGCGGCATTGTATTGCGTCATCTCAAATTCCTCGGCATCGTCCCCGGTTGAAGATATATTTTGGCGGTATGGATCGCTTGCCGGCGTTGCCGCGTTTCTTGTTGATAGCTTACTTGAGATGTCCATGGCCTCTTCAAACACCATGCCCGGCTCGCTTTCATAATCATAGGAATCGTAATCGGAATAATATGAAGACGGGGCGGGCGAAGACATCGGCACATTTGAATAGCCGCCGCTTTGATATTTTTCTCCGCGAGACATTGAATTGAAAAATTCGCCAATAAAGCTAAACGCAACCACAACAACGGCTATCGCCAGCAATCCCAATCCTATAATTTTTAAAACCGGTTTCACCTTGGGACCCAAACTTTTGATTGATATCATACTTATTTTATTTTTTTATTTTTACGGCTTTCCATTATTCTATCATCTTATCATTTATTTTAACAAGCAAAATCTTGACGCACCGACAAAAACCATCCCTGCCGGCATAAGCATTAATGTGAATGTCCGATTACACATTCGCTCTATTCCACCTTTCGGGCGAAACATTCCATAAACAAAAACGCGGGATTGCCGCGCTGTTATAAGAGTTATTTTTACCGCCGTCATTCTTCAAATCAATTCCAAGTCTTTGGCAATCTGTTTTTTCAAATCTTCAACGCTGTTGAATTTTTTTATTTCCCTGATTTTGCCGATTATTTTTACCTCTATTTTCCGACCGTAAATATCAGAATCAAAATCCTTGATATGCAATTCGGAAGTGATCTTTCCGCCAAAAGTTTTTTGCGGACCAAAATGCAACAGAGCGGAATATTTTTCCCCATCCACATAAGCGCGGGCCGAATAAACGCCGAAATCAATATCCAAATCAGTTCTATCCAAATTGGCAGTGGGAAATCCTATTTTCTTTCCTCTGCCATTTCCCGCAATAACTTTTGCCTCAAAAGGGTTCATCTATTTTTTTCAAAATTGCCAATTCTTCCACTAAGGCCATCGCCGCTTCATATCCTTTGTTGCTCGCATCGTCTTTTGCTCTGTCTTGCGCTTGCCCAAAATCATAAGCGGCAAGAACGCCAAAAGCAATTGGCACGCCCTGTTCAAGCGTCACTTTCACCAATCCGTCGCAAACCGCCTTGGCCACATAATCAAAATGCGCGGTTTTGCCTTTGATTACCGCACCAATAGCAACAATGCCGTCAAATCTATTGGTTTTGGCCAGCCTTTGGCAAACCAAAGGAATCTCAAACGCGCCAGGCACCAAAAAAGTTTCGTGATTGGCAATTTTCGCCTCCGTTAATGCTTTAACAGCCCCGGCCGCCAGACCGTCGGTAATTTCCCGATTGAACCTTGCTTGGACAATGGCAATTTTCAATCTCCTTCCGTCTAATTTGCAAAAAGTATTGACTTCCATAATGTTAAAATTAATTTTTTAATAATTTTTCCAAATACCTGGCGATCACATCCGCTTCAAGATTTACTTTGCTACCGATTTTCAATTCCGACAAATTGGTTGTTTCCAGAGTGTGCGTGATCAAACACACCTTGAACCAATCATCGCCAACCCCGGCAACGGTTAAACTCACCCCGTTAACCGCCACCGAGCCTTTGTGCGCCAAATATTTCATCATCTTTTCAGGCGCAATTATTTCCAAGCTCACATATTCGCCGTCATGAATAATGTTCTTAATTTCACCAACGCCATCAATATGGCCCATAACAAAATGCCCGTCCAAGCGCTGGCCGATTTTTATGGACAATTCCAAATTGATCAAATCGCCGGTAGCGAAATCTTTGAATTTCGTCAAATCCAAAGTTTCGGGCATCAACTCAACTTCAAAACTATCTTTGGTTTTCTCAATCACAGTCAAACAAGTGCCGTCGCAAGAGATGCTGTCGCCGATTTTGCAATCTTGCAAAAAATCATCAACGGCAATGGTGAAATAGACCTTGCCCGATTTTTCTTCTATTTTTTCAATTTTGCCGGTTTTGGCAACAATTCCGGTGAACATAATCAAAACTTTATAAATATAAACAATGAATAACTCTAACCCATAACCCGCCCAAATTCAATGCCGCGTTAAAATCACGGGAATACAACCGCCGCAAAATTCTTTGGCGCTATCTTGTTCCAACTCAGTGCAAGTAGCATACTACGCAACAAAGCGCGCGGAAATATTCCATATGGAATATTGGAATTTAACAAAAAACACCAGCTTCACTGATGCTTTGACTACTATGCTCCGCGGGTAGGATTCGAACCTACAACCTAGTGCTTAACAGGCACCCGCGCTACCATTGCGCCACCGCGGAATAAATTGCTTAACGGGCTAATACTACCTCATCATTTGGATTTTTTCAAGGGCGGCAGTTGGGTCAAATCAAGCCATTCAGTTTTTCCAGGATACGGAAAACATCGGCTTGGCGGTTGGTTGAATAGAGCACCACGATTGCCACGGGCTTTCCGTTCACCTTAAACACCGAGGCAATCGTTTGTTTTGCTTCCACCAGATATCCGGTTTTGCCGCCCACAAACGCGGCCAGCGGATAGAAATTGTTCACGTTTTGAAATTTCATCCAAGTGCCGGTTTTGTCGGGCAGCCAAAAATCATTGCTCTTGCCAATGGCAAAAATTTCAGAATGGTTTTTGTAGACATAATCAACCAGCTTTGCCAAATCCGCGGGCGTGGAATGATTTCTTGTGTCCAAGCCGCAGGCATCATAAAAAGCGGTGTTTGCCATTCCAAGATCTTTGGCTTTTTGATTCATCATCGCCACAAACGTTTCTTTCCCTTTAATTTCCGCCAACGCCTCGGCGGCATCATTGCTTGATTGTATCAGCGCCGCTTTCAAAAGATTTTCCGCGGTAATTTCCAACCCCGCGTAAAGCACGGGGGTGTTCCCCAACGGTTTGAGTATTTCGCCGGTCAATGTTATCGTTTGATTTTCGTCAATATTCTCGCGCGCCACAACCGCATTCATCATTTTGGTTACCGAAGCGACAGGACGCGCCTGATCGGGATTTTTTGACAAAAGCGTTTTTCCGGTCGTCAAATCAACGGCAATATATGCCGGAGAATTAATCGCGTTTTTCGCGCTCATATTTGCCAAAAGCATTTTCAAAAGAGAAAGTTCGTTTTTAAGCGATTCAATAAATGCTGCCGGATTTAGCGCGGCATAATTTTGCGCCCGCGCAAAATTTTGCCCAAAAGGCAAACCCGCGAAAAGCAAAATAAAAAATACTGCCAATAATTTTTGTTTCATAATGTTTTTTATAACATCGTTGGCGCCAAGCCTCAACAATTATTCGGGTAATTATTTACTGAGAATAAAATAAAGGCAGAATGCAAGTTGGCTAAGGTCGCACCTCGCCGATTACAGCGAGGAACGACCTTAAATTCCGGGCGGGATTAGGCTTTTGATGATGGCAATTTCCTCGTCTTGGGAAAGCATAACAGTGTTCAAAACCAAATGATAATTGCTCGCGTCGCGATAATCATATTCAAAGAGCCTTTTGCTTGCCGCAACCTCATCAGCTTCCCGCCGATACAAAATATCTTTTATCTCTTCTTGGCCGCTACCGTTATATTTTGCCAACCCCACGCCGCGTTTGGCGCGAGTTTCCAAGTCCGCGGTCAAAAAAACTAAAAACACCGGCAAATCACGCAAGTAAATCGTGTAACGGCTGTCGCCCAGCAAATGGTTTTTTATCACCGCTTCACGAAAATCAACGTTAACTTGTTTGTTGTCCTCGCTGGAAGTGGTGCGCCAGTATTCTTCAAACAAAACTTCCTTTTCGGGGTATAATTTCGCCCAGCGCGCGCGCCACAAATCGCCCACCGACAGCACCGGCCATTTATATATTTCTTTCAATTTTGCCACTAATGTTGATTTGCCCGCTCCGGGCAAGCCCGAGAACACAATGCTTTGGTATTTCATAATGCAAATAGAAAAACGGCAGAAAGCCGTTCCTCGTTTCTAAAACAAACATCAGTAATCGCGGAGTTTTTTCAAGCTGGCGTGGTTGCGGATTTTTTCCAGGGCCTTGGCTTCAATTTGCCGGATACGCTCGCGCGTTACGCCAAACTCCTGCCCCACTTCTTCCAATGTGTGAGTGACACCGTCTTCCAAGCCAAAGCGCAATGCCAGAATTTTTTGCTCGCGGGGCATCAAATCCACCAAAACTTCGTGCAAACGGTTTTTCAGCAAACTGCGCGCGGCATCCAGCGACGGCGAAGTAACTTTGTGATCGGCAATAAATTCGGCCAAAACGCTATCCTCTCCTTCCGCGCCCACCGGCGTTTCCAATGAAACCGAATCTTGGGAAATTTTTTGGATATAGCGCACCTTGGAAGGCTCCAATCCCAGCTCGGAAGCAATCTCCTCGGGCAAAGGCTCGCGACCCAAAAATTGCAAAAGCTTTCTTTTTGCCTGCGTGTATTTGGAAATTGTTTCAATCATATGCACCGGAATGCGCACAGTGCGCGCCTGATCCGCCAAAGCGCGGGTGATGGCTTGGCGAATCCACCATGTCGCGTAGGTGGAAAATTTATAGCCTTTGCGCCAATCAAATTTTTCCACCGCGCGGAACAACCCCAAATTTCCTTCCTGTATCAAATCCAGCAAACTCAAATGCGCGCTGCGGCCGATATATTTGCGCGCGATGGAAACCACCAATTTCAAATTTGATTGCGTCAAACACTTTCGAGCCTCCGCGTCGCCGGCTTCAATTTTTTTGGCCAGATCTTTTTCGTCACGCGCGGTAAGCGGCGGAATTTGGCCGATTTCCTTTAAATACATCTGCACCGGATCAATCTTTCCCGCCAAACGTTTTTTTTCATCTTTCACCCCGATTTCCAAAAATTCCCGCGCCTCTTTCACTTCAATCCCCTTTAAATCAAGCGTCTGATAGAGTTCGTCCAACCCGTCAACATCTTTTTCAACTTCCGGGAAAAAAGACATAATTTCCGAAAAAGTAACAAACCCCCGCTGGCGGCCCTTTTCCATAAAAATTTCCAATTTCTGTGAATTGAAAACTTTGGGCGACATCCCTTCTTTTTTGCTAATCTTTTTTTCTTTGGGCTTGCCGGTTTTTTTAACCGGTTTTTTTACCGCGCAAACCTTCTTTGAAATCTTTTTCACGGGCGCCTTGGTTTTTTTAACAACAACCGCCTTTTTTTTAACTGCCGGTTTTTTGGTTTTCGCGGGTTTTTTTGTTTTGTTGGCCATATTTTTCTGCCGATGAATCGGATGATTTGTTTTTCTGGCAAAGATTATTGTATTCCTCGCATAAGCGGCGCGTAATTTCAACATCGCCGCGCTTTTCGGCCGAAACCAACTTGCGCGCGGATTGCGCCAAAGAATTTTTAAAAAGACTCTCTTTTATCGCGGCGATGTGGGAATCAATTTCGTCAATCGCGGCGCGCTCGCCGATGGTTTCATTTCCCGCGGCGATAAACAAATCTTCATAGCAGTCCCTTGCCGCCGCGCCGGATCCTTGTCCGATAAATTCGCCTTTTTCTTTTATTTCTTTGATAATTTCTTGGGCCGCCGGACTGAAAAAATCCAAACAAACATCATCCGCCAAACCCGCGCGGCAAGGAAATTTTATTATCAACGTTAAAATTCGCTCTTCAAGGCGGTCTTTTCGCGTTTTATCGCCCAAAACAGGCGCATTGGTTTTGTCGCTTAAATCGGGCGCATTTTCACTTATCCTAACCTTTTTTAACTCTTGGCGCAAGTATTCTTCATAGTGTATATCGCGCGCCTCCAAACGATCGGCGATTCTTTGCAGCCAAAAAGCCTGCTCAATGGCATTGGGAATTATTTTTATCGCCGGCAAAATGAAATCAACGATTTTTTTGCGGCCAAGCGGCGTGTCTTTGTCGCCGGCGGCAAACCCTTGGTCAAAATAAAATTCCATAATGCTTTGCGCGCCGGAAACGGCTTTGCGCCACTCTTCGGGGTTTGCCGCCACCACATCGGCGGGGTCTTTCCCCGCGATTGCGGGCCGCGCCACGCTCACATTAAATCCGGCGGCGCGCGCCAAATCAATCCCGCGCCGATTGGCGGCATCACCGGCCAAATCCATATCATAACCCAAAATCAGATTGTCGGTGAAGCGTTTCAAAATTTTCAAATGATCGGCGGTGAGCGCCGTGCCCGAAGTGGCCGCGACATTCTCCACCCCCGCCTGTGCCGACATTATCGCGTCAGTGTATCCCTCCACCAAAACACAGCCACTCTGTTTGCGAATTTCCATTTTGGCGCGGTCCAAACCATAAAGAAGCCTACTTTTATCATAGATCAAAGTGTTAACAGTGTTCAGATATTTAGGCTCGGCGGCCTGCGGCATCGCGGACTTGCCGGCGGATTTGTCCTCGCCAAAAATTCTTCCGCCAAACCCCACCACTTGCGAATTAAAATCAAAAATGGGAAACATTATCCGGCCGCGAAAACGATCATAAACCCGTCCGCCCGTTGACGATCCCGCCAGACCCGCGCCGATAATTTCGCCATCAACATACCCCTCGGAAGCCAAAAAATCATGCAACCCTTGCCAAGAATCGGGCGAATAACCCAGCCGCCAAAGAGAAACGCTTTTTTCGGACAAACCGCGATTAAGCAAATATTTTTTAGCTTCCAAGCCGATTTTGCTTGACTGCAACTGTTTTTCAAAAAATTTTGCCGCCAGCTCACAGGCATCATAGAGCCGCTGCCGCCCGGTTTTCATTTCGGCCGCCTCACGAGTTTGCCTTTTCAGCTCCACGCCGGCCTTAGCGGCCAAAATTCTCATTGCGTCGCCGAATTCCACCCCCTCAATCTCCTGCACGAATGTGAAAATATCGCCGCCCTTCCCGCAACCGAAACACTTCCACGTCTGGCGCGCCGGTGAAACAAAAAACGACCCGCTTTTTTCCGAGTGAAACGGGCAAATCGCCGACATATTGGCGCCTGTTTTTTTCAGTTTCAGATATTGGCCGATGAACTCAATAATATCCAGCCGGCGCTTAATTTCCTCAATGGGCGAATTATCCATGATTCAAATTATTAAACACTCTTAATATAATGCGTTATTTTGTCAATAAACATTTCATAATCATTAAATTTGGTAAATGATTCCCGAATTTTAGTCAGAAATTGGCAATTGTCCATAATTTTTAAATTAAAATAAAGCCGGCCGAGATTTGAAAAAATAAGGATGAATAAAATCTTTCAAAAAACTTTTTGCGTATGATTTATAACCGCCGCGATAACTTCTTGAAACTAAACCTATGTATTCCTTCATCAGATCGGAATTCAAAGCATCACAAAGCTGATAAATATTAATATAATCATATTTTGGCTTCACGCAATAACCGGCAAAAAACGTTGCCTTTTCGTTTTCAACGATATAAAAACGCGGCGCGATGTTCATAGTGCTGGTTATGATTTTTTTTCCAAAACTCGTTTTTAATCCTTGGTTTCTGCCAAAGGCATAGAATTCTTCGTAATCCTTGCCGCCTCCCTTGTCCCTTAACGCCAAACATTCGCGATGATCCGAAAAATAATCGTACGCATTGGGGTATTTCCCCTGAAATTTTTCTTGCGGTATGATTTTTTCGTTTTCATACGGAAAAATTATGTAAAGATTTTGCTCTTTGCCTTTGTATGTCGATGCTTTAATAATGGAAACGCATAATTCTTTTTCTATTTTGTATTTCTCAAAATAAAAATAATCATCGTCAACGGCTTCGGGCGAAAAAATATAAACATCATCTTTGAGTGTTGCGATTCCATAATGAATATCGGCAATGTCATGCAATTTGGAATATTTTTTGTTCAGTTCCGTAATTTTTTTTAAATAATCATCATCAAAAAACTCCCACCTTTCAGAATGCATGTTTTTCTTTGGTATTTGTTTATACTCAATATTGCAAAAATCGCTTTTAAAGTTTTGCGCGTATAAAAAATCATTCGTTTTTTCTTTTTTTAAAAAAGTTATTGCGGTATAAGCCGTGGCATCGTTAAAAACTTGGAAATAATCAAAATTGATGATTTTCTCAATGTAAGGCAATAATAAATTCCGCAAATTTTTTCCGGCAAAAGAATGAAAATGGGAATTGGGGGTAATGAAAGCAATAACGCCTGAATTTTTTACAATTTTTAAAGCCTGTTCAAAAAAACAATAATAAAGATCTATTGATCCGCTGATAGCTGTCATAAATTTATTTTGCAGATCTGTTCTTCTCCCGTTCAAATTTTGAATTCTTACATAGGGAGGATTACCGACAATATAATCAAATTTGCTATCAAATTCGTGGAAACAAAAATCGGCGGCAATGTCGTTGAATTTTACGATCTTTTCATTGGTTAAACTCTGTAAATTTTGCTTTGTTGCCTCTATGTACTCGCGCGATACATCAACAAAATAAATATTTTCTTCAACAACATTTTTTATTGGTTTGCCGGATAATTCCGCGAATTTTTTTGTCGCAATAGTCGAAAAAATCCCTTCGCCGCATCCGGCATCCAAAATTTTCTCATCGCCGTTAATTCTTGCCCCCCTAAAAATTTCGCCAACCATAAAATCAACCACCCACGCCGGAGTGAAAACTACGCCATTTTCTTTTTTAGCCGCAATATCCATAGACAATAAGTAATCTGCCAGTGCCATCAGTTTAGCGCAAAAAGAAGCAAAAATCCACCGCCGCGCGAAACAGCGGATTTGCGCCGCAAACTCGCGAAAAATTCCGGCGTAAGAAAAACTTTCGCAAAATGAATGTATATACACGTGTATATACATTCAAAAAGCGGGAAAATACAAAAACGGCAAGTAATGGTATAATTTAAATATAAGTTTATCAAGGTCGCACCCCCGGAGAAGCTATGCTTTTTACGGGGGAACGACCTTTAAAATTCAAATGAAAGTTGCAATAATTTCGGACACTCACGACAATCTGGCAACCCTGGACAAATTTTTAGCTTACATCAAAAAAAATCCCGTTGAGGCGGTGATTCATTGCGGCGACATCGCCGAAGGCGCCACCATGGAACGGCTGGCAAAAAATTTCCCGGGCAATATCCTGGCGGTATTCGGCAATATGGATTATCGCGACACGGTTGAAACAGCGGCGAAAAAATTTCCCGGGCAAATACGGCTTTTCAAAAGTTTCGGCTGGGCCGAGATTGGCGGGCTTGCCATCGGTTTTTGCCATTTCATTGAAATTGCCAAAGACCAATGCCAAAATCCAAACAAAGAAAACCCTGAGAGCTTCCAAAGGAAAAACTTTGATTTTATTTTTTACGGCCACACGCATAAGCCATGGCTTGAAGAAATCAACGGCTGTCAATTGGCCAATCCCGGCACGCTGGCAGGAATGTTCTATCAGGCAACCTTTGCCATATTGGAAACTGAAACCAAAAAGCTTGATCTGAAAATAGTGAGCCGATTAAATCAAAAAACCTCTCCATAGGAGAGGTTTTTGGGCGCGCGACAAAGTTATTTGATTATTGATCCCGAAGCACCTGTTTCCGGGCGTTTTTTCGCAAACACGTAGATGTAGAGAATTTCCAAAATACCCACAGTGTTCACCAAGATCAACGCGACAAACCAATACATTTGGTTATTGCGCGCGGCCCGCCACAGCGCGGCACCCTTCCATATAATTGACCACGCGAAAAGGATTGCGAAAAGCCAAACGCCAATTTCAGGCAACGGCTGGCAAACCGGCAAAAAACGGCTGATATATTGAGGATAAGCGTCCATAATTTTTTATTTTTTTTCTTTGGTTGTTATTTTAACCTTATTTTCTTTTTCGACCTCTTTTTTCCTCCCGGCAAACTTTTTGATCAATTTAACCTCCCGATTGGGAATGGCGCAAACCACGCCCTCGGCATTCTGCAACATTGTGCGGCGCAAAGATATTTCCAAAACTTTCCCGGAAAATCCGGCAATCTCCACATCATCGCCGATATTATATCCGCCTTCAAAAATAATAAAGATTCCGGCGATAAAGTCGGTGAGAATGTCCTTTGCCGCCATACCCACCGCCAATCCCACCAACCCCAAACTGGCCAATATCGGCGCGATGTTAATGCCAAATTCCGGCAAAAGCATAATAATGGCAATCATCCAAACCAACGCCAGCAAAGTGTTGTTGGCCGCTTTAAGAATCGTGGCGATTCTTTGCTTTTGTGCTTCGCCCATGGAACTCTCGCGCGGGGAAATCCTCCCCAATACACCTTTATATGAAGAGCGGGCAATATTGTCAAGCGCCGGCATTATTTTTTTTCTTGAAAGCGCGGTCTTAGCCAAAGCGCCAACAACAATCGCGGCGAAAATTATCAGAAAAACCCGAACGCCATGTTGCGCGATCCATATCGCCAATGAACCGAAAATATTGCCAAAAATAACAGCGAAATCAATGTTCATATTAATTATTATATATTGAAATTGTTTTGCGCGCTAATAATTTCTTAATTCTTCGCGGCGAGGCAGATAATCGGGAACCGCAACGGCCACCAAATTCCAAAATCGCGGCGAATGGTTCATCTCGCGCAAATGGCATAATTCATGCACAACAATGTAATCGCCTAAATGCTCCGGCAACAAAACTATTCTATAATTAAAATTCATATTTTTCTTATATGAACAGCTGCCCCATCGCGTCTGTTGGTTGCGGATTGCCACGCGGTTAAACTCAAATCGGTAAATTTGATTGAATTTTTCAATTTTTTGGAAAACCAACTCACGGGCCGAAGATTTGTGGCGGGAAAAATCCGTGCGAGTGCCGCAAGCCAGCAGATTCTTTTTAAATTTCTGCTTGGCGATTTTATCCAAAATCCAGTTTGATTTTTGGAACAAAAAGCTTTCCACGCTCCGGTCGCTGGCAAAAAACGGCCTAACCGCCGTCAAAACGCCACCGGGCCCGACAACGATCCGCAAATTCCGCGCCCGCGCGCTGGTTTTCAAGCAATAAACAACTTCTTGACCCCTCAAATTTATCTTTTGTTGCGATTTACGCATTGTTAATGGTTAAAGGTTAAAGGTTAATGATTGTTTATCTGTTATCGCCCGAACCATGCAAAACACCCCTCTCCCGGCGAGATTTCAATTTTTCAATATTTTCGCAAGCGATACTGTCAAACTCCAAACCAAGTTCAGCGGCCAAATTGGCCAAGTACCACAAAACATCGCCAATTTCCTTGGAAATTTCTTTTATTTCTTCGGCGGTTGCCTCTTTGCGTCCGTCGCGCACAATTCTTTTCACCTTTTCGGCAACCTCCCCGGCCTCGCCGCACAATCCCAGCGCCGGATAGGCAAAATTGCTCCCCGCGCCGCTATACATTGCCGTCTCCCTTGCCAATTTTTGATATTCGCCAAATTCCATAAGTTTTTAATTAATTGTTTCTTCCTAATTTTTTTTCGCGCGTCAAACTCCTCGTAAAGCATAGTCAATAATCAAAATATTTATATTCTTATACTTTTAATATCACATTTAAACGAAACTATTGCGAAATGTTTTATCGCTAATTTGCATAATTTTGGCACAGCTCTTTCAAAAATCCAAAGAGAAAAAATCGCATAAACTACCGTTAAAAAAGCGTTTTTAAAAATTGTCGCAACAATTGTTGGCAAAAAATTTATACTGTATAAGCACCAATAACCAAGCAGATGCAATCCTGAATAAAAAACCAGCGACCAATAAGAAGCATCATATCCAAAAAAATTCAATCTTTTGCTTTCCGATAAATTATCTATCAATTTCTTGTTCTTGCCATCGTTATATTCACCTATTCTTTCCTTAAACCCCGATTCAACAATCGTACCATTATGAGCCCCTTCTTTAAGAACGGGTTGATAAGTATAAATATCTCCGGAAATTAGCCATAATATCCAATAAAAAAATTTTGATAAACAGTAGAAAAAATTTTTAAGAAAAATCTTCCAAAAATATAATTTTATCCTCAAAAAGGCACCTTTAAATTTTTTTGTCGGTTTGATATGTGAATTATAAACATCGTTGATCAATTCATCACCGGAAATTTTTTTATTATTTTCATAAAATTCGCCAGTTATAACGTTGTAATAAAAGCAACCTTTAAAATTTAAATGAATAGGTAAGTTAAAATCTATTTTACCCGGCATTGGGCTTGTTGGACCATTGTCGTTTTCTTTTCTATATTCGGCATCTACGAAAAGCGGTTTTTTGTTATTTCCGCTAGATAAGTCATCCCCACCAATAAATAATCTGATAAGCGTAACATTTTCAGTTTCGTCGAATTTCTTTTTAACAGAGAACCCTACTACACCCTGATTGTCAAATGGAGTTTGATCATAAAACCCATATTCATTGAATTTGAATTTTTTTATTAAATTCTCGTTTTGCTTTTTTATATAGTCGGTGTCATTCTCCATAAAAATTATTATTTAATTTCATATCCTCGGCGGTAATGGCGTAATCCTTGTCTTCTATTTCGCTGTAATTAATATATAGATGGATCATATCAAGGCAATCAATCTGGCTAATCGCGAAACTTAAACTGTTTTGGGGCGCATATATTTAAATCGTGTTTATGTATATACATTCATTCATTCGCGCATTCGTGCGACATTAGCGATGGTAATCCTTCGCCGGAGATGGAAATTCAGCGATCTCTTTGTTGAGGTTTTACCTCAAACGCAAATTCCCGAGGTCAAACCTCCGCAAATTCTCCCCCAAGGATTACTAGCGGTATTTTGCCAGCAGTCCGGCGGTTGCCAGAGTGTGCCCGGAAATCGCGGCGTTAAACTGCTCAATGGACGCGCCTTCGTTTAGATATAATTCGGTATCCAGCGCGTAGAGCGTGAAAATATAGCGGTGCGTGCCGCTTGGCGGGCACGGCCCGACATAACGGGTTTTGCCGTCAGTGGTCTTTCCCTGGCGCGCGCCTTCGGGAACTTCGCCAATATCAATGCGGCCAATCTTGGGACTGATGTTAAACATTATCCAATGAACAAAAATTCCGCCAGGCGCGTCCGGATCGCGCAAAACCAGCGCCAAAGTTTTGGTTTGTGATGGAACATCGGCAATATCCAGCGGCGGGCTTACATTCTGGCCGTCGCAAGTGTGCGCCCCGGGAAATCCGTCATTATTGCTGAACAACGAACTGGTGAGCTTCATATCGTTTTGTTGATTATTGTTCTGATATTGTAGCACAAAATGAAGCAATCCCGCGATCACGGCAACAATCAACAAGACCGCAAAAAAAATCCCGCGGGCAACAAAAAATTTCCTCATAATTTTTTGAAAATTACCCAAAATCACAAAAGCAGGCGGGCAAGGCGCATCTCTTCGTAACTGGCGGCGCCATCCATCAATTCCATCGCCGGACTGAGCGGATAACCGCCGTCTTCATTGCGGCATTTTTTCAATGCGGCAGTAGCGGCGGCCAATTTGGCAGGCAAAACATTTTTGGCCAAACTTGAAAAATCAAATTCGGCGTCTTTGACCTTGATCTTTTCACAATGGCCAAGAATCGTGCCCATGGTGAGTTTCCTAATTCGCGCAATCTCTTCCAAGGGCAATCCTTTTTGCACCAACTCGCGCGTAACAGAGGCCGTTTCCGGTTTTTTTCCGGTTTTAACCGGCGCAAATTGCCGCGGCGACAACGGCTTGGCCGTCAAATCGCATGCGTGCGCCGCCGATTCTTTTTTCAGCTTTTCATCAAACTCCAACACCTCCTCATTAACCCGCAAAGCAATTTCATTGAATCCCGCCAGCGACAATCCCGCCAGCGAACGCACGCGCGACAACGCCACATATCCCATGCCGAGCTCAAATGATTGCCGCAAATCAACCTCAGCGGCATCCAAGCTCATTCCCTGGCTTTTATGCACCGTTATCGCCCACGCCAAACGCAACGGATATTGGTTGATTTCGGCTTTGATATTTCCCTCTTCGGCAATATGCCAACTGGCCGGACCAACATCAATCAAAACCCCGGCCATGGTGCGCACCAAAATCCGGCTCTCGTCCAAATCATGAACCGCCCCCAATGTGCCATTTACATAGCCTTCCTCAAAATTATTTTTCACAAACATCACTCGCGCTCCAACTTTCAAACGCAACACCGGCGGCGCCAAGCATCCTTTCTGTAATTTTTCCGCCAGCGCCAAAGGACCGATCAATTCCATCTTATAAACAAATTCCTTGCCGGCAATCTTTCGCAACTCCGAATTGTTTTCAATCTCCACATCAACATTATGAGTATAGAGCTTGGCGGGAACAACCGGCATATCAATCGGCGCGGCAATTCGCTTTTCCAAACTCTTCCGGATATCACCGTCAACAGCATTGCTCCTGATGGCATTCAAAATCCGCAAAAATTCCGTGCCTCCCTGGCGGTGCTGTTCGTCCAAATAACAAATTTTCAAGCCAAGATCGCGCCACGCTCGCGACTGATAGGCAAACCCGGAAGAGCAATCGTCTTCATTTTGATCAAAATCCAAACTCGTTTGCGATTTGCTTTTTTTTTGCCGATTTTTTTGGGAAACAGCTCGTTTGATCGGCGGCAACTGGAAAAAATCGCCGCACAACACCACCTGAACTCCGCCGAACGGCATATCAATCTGCTTGAACGCGCGAAACAACTGATCGGCCAAATCCAGCTGGGGAGCCGCCAGCATTGAGATTTCATCAATAATCAAAACGCTGGTGCGCAAAAACCGGCGGCGCAGATATCCCCGTTTGACCAGATCTTTTATGTCTCGCGCGTCAAGCCAATCGTGCACCCCCATTCCCGTCCACGAATGGATAGTGATGCCGTTCAAATGCGTTGCGGCGATGCCCGTGGAAGCGGTTACCGCCGCGCTCACGCCGCCGGCTTTCAACCAATTGATATAGCGGTTCAAAATAAAAGTTTTGCCACTACCCGCCGGCCCGGTGATAAACGCGTTTTTGCCGGATTTTAGAATTTCCAGCGCCTGTTCCTGTGTCATTTTTTATATCTGATTTTATGCTTTACGCTTTTATTCTATATCGCTCCCCTCCATCTCACAACCCACTCGCAAAAATTTGACAAAATTCCAAAATCATTTATTTTAATAACAGTTCAAAAAAGAGGAGCTGACGAAATGACAACAACAAAAGGTGATTGGATAGGCATTGCTGTTTTTGTTTGCGCCTTTGTATTCTTAATTGGTGTCGCGGTCACAACGCCGATTCAAGAAACAGAAATGGCGCTTGACCAAACAATACCACAATTACTCCACGAAATGGATATTCCTCTATACAACGTAGAGCTAACCAACCATATGCAAGCATTTGCGGCAAGAGCGATTGCCAGCCCTGAAGGAAGCTTCTTCGACAACAACGAGTTCGCGCAATTTATCATTGATAATCCACTGACAACCCAAGTCTTTTATTACGACATCAGCGAAAATTCAGAAGGATTTCTTCCCGAACAGAAACTGACGAGAGTATACTGGATAATGGGTTCTGCTGGAATTCCGTATGTTACCGAAACATACAAACCGACCGCGCCGACTACGCCTTATCTGGATCGAAGCTGGGAAGTTGCCGATATTACCTCGGAAACGGTAATTTTTGCAGAAACGCGTTGCGGTTTTTCCTATATTATAGGATGTTTTTTCCTCTCCGCGATAATATGCTTTTTCGTGGCATGGGTATTTGACATTGCATCAGAAACCAAACGTATCGGTTGTTCGCGTTGAACAACCTCTTTTTTTATTTTCTTCGGTTGTCTTGCGTTTTTGCAAAAGTTTGGTAAATTAAGAATATAAATATGAAGATTTAATTATGAAAAAAATAAGCGAGAAAGAGAAAGAGAAAATAATGGAATTGCGCGCACGATTTCCCAAGAAAATTAATGTATCCATCCACCCGTGTGAGGATGGATATTTTGCGGCAACCATCAATGATTTTGAAGGGTGCCACACTCAAGGCAAAACTTTTTCCGAGTTAATTAAAATGATAAACGATTGCCTCTATACATGTTTTGATATTCCTTTAAAATATCTGTCTTACATGCCGGTTTATTTGCCATCTCTATCAGTTGCGGCAAAATTGGATTTTCCCCAAGTTTTAGAAAGCGCAAGAATAGACGCAAACTTTAAAATTACAAACAGCCGAAATGAAAAGGTTGCGGTGTAGAATCAAGGACTGCTCCAACGCCGATTTGGTTAAATTGGCGCGCAAATGCGGATTTAAAATTTTGCAGGGAGGAAGCCATACTAAGGTGGAATTGACTAACGGAAGAAGGATCTCAACCATTCCGCGCCACAATTACATCAACGCCTATACTGCAAAACAGATTGTTAATGATTTTAATCGTTTTGGTGCCAATATAGAAATTTGCTAAAATTATAAAAGTAATAAAAAAATAATAAAAATATGAAAAAAGGCATATTGATATTGATAGTTGTTTTGGTCCTCGGCATTGCGGCATTTATGATGTTTAATAAGCCGCAACAAGAAAAGGGCGGAGAACAGCCGGCAAGCAACCTATCGCCGTTAAACGCCCCGTATCTGGTGGAAACCGACATCATCACCCTGGAAAACGGAAAAGCCGAAGGCATTAATCCCTATGGCGCGCAGAAAATGACCACCGAAATTATCGGAGATCCTGTTTCCGGCGACCTCAATTCGGACGGCCAAAACGATTGGGCAGTGGTTATCAAACAACAAACCGAAAACGATCCCGGTATTTATTATTACGCGGCCATCGCCTTGGTGGATGAAGCGCAAAATCTGATCGTGGGCTCAAATGCCGTACCCTTGGGAGAGGGCGTGAAAATTGAAAACATATCCATCGTCAACCAGGCGGTGCGGATAAATTATCTGGAAAGAAAGATTGACGGCGATGAGGTGGAATCCGAACCCACCGTGCCGGTTTCAAAAAGCTACATTATTGACGGCGCGATGCTAAAAGAACTCACGCAAAAACGCGCCAACGCCCAGGCCGAAGCCGCCTGCACCGACAACCGCGGCGAATGGAACATGGACACGCAAGAGTGCTCGGGCATCAGCCGGGAAATGTGCGGACAATTCGGCGGCGAATTCTCAAACGACCTCTGCGAATTCTAAGTTTGACTTCTCCCGACAAAAAAACCGTTCCACTAAACAAATGGAACGGTTTTTAAAAATATCCCATTATTTCATTTTCATAAAATCTTCAACACTGATACCAAGATCATCCAAAATGCTTGCAAATGTTTTTTTCTTTAACGGCCTATTCCCATGGTTCGGAAGCGTAACTTGCCTGCCATCACTGTCGCAACGCCAAATTTCATGGCTTCCTTTTGCTTTTCGCGCACAATAAAATCCCAATTCCTTTGCAACTCTCGCAATCTGCTTATAAAATGAATCATAAATTTTCTAACTATTGATCTCGTTTCGGCCGTTCCAAAAAATCATCAGCACCGTCCAAAGCGCGAACGGAAAAAACACCAGCGCCAAGCCGCCATAAAACAAATAGCGGCGTTTTATTTTCAAAAAAATACCGGCCATGCAAAAAACGAATATCCCCGCCGGCGCCGCCCACCAAACCGGATTGAAAAACAAAACCCACGCCAAAAGCGCAACAAAAAAACCAAGAGCAAAATCAGCGGTTTTGAACCACTTTTTGTTTTTATAGACATCAAAATCAAATCTTTTAACCGGAATCCCATACATATACAAAAGCATAAAACGAAAAGGGCGAAGTGTAAAATGAATTATCTCTGGCAAGACGGACAATGGAAAGTGCCTCTTCCGGCCTGATTTTGCCGCAAAATTTTTCCGCCGCAATCCGGACATTTTTGCCCTTCGCGCTGGTAAACCAAAAAATGTTCCTGATAGCGCCCCGAACTGCCGTCAAGCTGGCGATACCATTCGTCTTTGCCCGAAGAACCTTTGCATTCAATGGCCTTTTCCAAAATCCGCAAAATTGCTTCGTAGAGACGTTTTGTTTCTTCGGGCTTTAGCGAATTTGCCGGCCGGAACGGATCCACGCGCGCGGCAAACAGCGCTTCATTGGCATAGATATTGCCGATGCCGCCAACCTTTGCTTGGTCCATCAAAACCAATTTCACCGCCCGGCGCGGTTTTGACAAAACATCGGCAAAATTTTCCAACGTGAAATTTTTGCAAAACGGCTCAATCGCGCCGCTTTCTTCCTCCCTGAAATCTTTAACAATTTTTATCCAGCCGAATTTACGGGAATCACAAAACAGCAAGCGCGAACCATCGGCAAAATAAAAAATAACCCGGACAAAGCGCGCTTCCGAATTATCGCCGGAAGCGCGGTAAAAAAATTGGCCATTCAATTTGAAATGCGCCAAAATCGCCGCGCCGTTGTCCAATAATATCCGCAGAACTTTGGCAACGCGGCCAACGCCAATAATCTTTTGTCCGATAATAATTTTGGCATCGCCGGAAAACATATTCGGCTCCAAAACTTCTATTTCGGCAATTGTTTTGCCAACAATAATTTCGGCCAATTGCCTCCTGATTGTTTCAACTTCGGGTAATTCAGGCATATCTTAAAATTTAAAAATTTCCAATTTCAACGCCGGAGGCGCACCCGCCCCTGGCGGGCAATGACAAACAAAATTCAAAATAACAGAATTTAAAAATTGGACATTTTGTCATTTGGTCATTTATTGGTAATTGGTAATTGGTAATTGGAAATTTGGTCATTTTCTTAAAATCAGTCCCATGAATCACGGCCGTCGCCGGTGATGGGAATGGCATCACCCAAGTAACGGGGGCGGGCGGAAAAAACAACATCCCCAAAAGCTTTAACGCGCGCGGCATTTTCGCGCAAAGCATTGTAAAAACCCAGATTATAGGTTCGCAAATCCGCCTTAATGCCGCTTGCCTCAATACCGATTTCCCGCGCCAAATAAAGCGTGCGGGGCAAATGAAATTCCTGCGTGGCAACAATTATTGATTCAACCTGGAAAATATGCTTGGCACGGTAAATGCTATCATAAGTGTCAAACCCCGCATAATCAACAAACAAATCGTCGCCAGGTATTCCATTCTCTAAAAAGAATTTTTTGGCGATGTTAACCTCGTCATAATCGCCGCGGCTATGATCCCCGCTGATTAGTATTTTTTTGGCAATTCCTTTGCGATAAACTTCAAGCGCAACCTGCGCGCGATCATGAAAAACCGCGCTCATCCGGCCGTCGCGGTAAACCGCCGCGCCCGGCACCAAAACCGCGTCCGCCGACGGCAAAGCATCAATCTCAGAATAAATGCCTTGCGATCCGGCGCGCAAAACATAAACGTCCGCCAAACCCGCGACAGCAAAAACCACGCAAAACATTATTGCGCCGATTCTTATCAATTTCTGAAAAGCGTTGTTCATTACCCCCAACTTACCAGATATCGCGCTTTTTGCCAAAAAAAGAAAACAAAATAAACCCTTGACACGATTTTCAAAACAAGGCAAAATGTGGTAATATTCAAGAAGAGCAAGAAACAAAAGGTTAGCGGCAGATTAAACACCAATTTAATCACTCTTGCCCCGTGTTCGCGGGGAGATTGTTTTTATTTTTTTCTTTTTTTGGCTTTTAAAAGCGAAATCAAAATTATGTTGGCAAAGATCCTACAACTTTTACCGCATAAACACTGTGCCAAGTGCCAGGGTATTTTGCTTGTTATCACCGGTCCCAGCGGCGTGGGAAAAGACACTGCCAAAGACCTGTTTTTGAAACGAAATCCCATGTTCCACAAGATCGTCACCGACACCAGCCGCCTGCCGCGTGGCGGAGAAATTGAAGGAGTAAGCCACAATTTTTACACCAACAAAGAATTCAAACAGCGAGTTAAGGATGGAAAATATCTGGAATATATTGAAGTCCGCTCCAATGAATACAAAGGCACCGCCAAAGAAGCAATCTCGGCAATACTGAAGGGAGAAAATGTAATTTGGCAAATTGATGAGTATGCCATGGCGCATATTAGAAGAATCATTAAAGACAATATGCCCGAAATCGCCGAATGTATTTTGCAAAAAACAATCACCATCTACATCGCGCCCGAAGACTGGGACCAATTGCGCGAACAATATTTCCGCCGCGACCCCGGCGCTTCGGAAGAAAAATTTTTGACCAAAATGGCGCGCGACCGCGAGATGTGGTGGCAATACCATGATCGTTATGATCATGTGGTAATTAACAAACGAGGGAAAATAAATGAAACCGTCGCGATGATTGAAAAATTAGTCGCGCAAAAAGCCGAGTCACTGGTTGGCACGCGCCTCATCGCTCCCGCCATCGCCATTCAATGAAATCCATCCAAAAAAATCAACCCGCAGGGAAAACTGCGTTTTTTAATACAAAAATGGAAACAATTAAAATTTCAAAATATCTTTCGCAAGCCGGCGTCGCTTCTCGCCGCAAGGCCGAAACCATAGTCACGCAAGGGCTGATTTTTGTCAACGGCAAAAAAATCGTTGATCCGGCCATTAGGATAAACCCCGAGACGGACAAGATCACATACCTTGGCAAGCTGGTGATAATCGCGCCCAAGGTTTATTACCTGCTTAATAAGCCATTGGGCTACACCTGCACCGCGCAAGACAAGCACGCGCGAAAACTCATCACCGCGTTGGTACCGCAAACCCCCAAAGTTTGGCCCGTGGGAAGATTGGACAAGATGACTTCGGGGCTGATTATTTTAACCAATGACGGCGACCTCACCCTGAAACTCACCCATCCGCGCTATGAAATTGAAAAAGAATACGAACTTTCCGCAAACCATTCTCTTTCAAAAACCGAAATTGGAACAATCCAAAAAGGCGTCATGCTGGAAGATGGGTTCATCAAACCCGACCGTTTTGAAAAAATTGACAGCAATCGCTATCGCATCACAATCCATTCGGGCAAAAAACGCGTGGTGCGGCGAATTATTGAAAAAATCGGCAAAGCCGTCTCTCGCCTGAAAAGAATCCGCACGGGTTTTCTTGTCTTGGATGATTTGAAACCCGGAAAATGGCGGCATCTGTCATCCGCCGAGATTGAAAAACTAATCCAATAAGCGCGTTAATCTTATGATTATATGATTATATAAATCTCTCAACCGCATCGGCCACTTCTTTGTAATTATTGATCACCAAAATGTGGTTGGCGTTTGGCAAGATTTCCAAGCGCGCTCCGGGAATTTTTTTTGCCAAACGCGCGGAATCCGAACACGGAAACACCGTGTCTTTTTTTCCGTGCACAATCAACACCGGCAGATTCAACCCCTCCACCATTTTCTCCCCGTCAATCTTGCCGGCCTGGCGCAAACAATAACAATAAACCCGCAAGGAAGTATTGGCAATATCGGCACAAATTCTTCTTAGGTCCCAATCACCGGTGCCAAAAAATTTTGCGTAATCAATGTGAACGCCGATCCTCTCTCTGAAAGGCAAAAAACAAACGACTCTGGCCGCCTCCAAAAACGGCCGGGCCAATTTCGCGCGCAATGTCTGACTGATGCGATAATCCGGCGCCAACAAAATCAAGCGCGATGCCATATTTTTGTATTTTTTGGCAAAATCAAGCGCCAAAAGCGCGCCAAAAGAATGGCCCACCAAAATGAAATTTTTCAAGCCAACCCTCGCCGCCAAATCGCGGATATCGTCGGCGATAAATTCCAAAGAATAATAATTAAAATCGTTCTTTTTCATTGATTTTCCATGACCCCGCAAATCAAAAAACAGCAAATTATATTTTGCTTCAAATCGCTCCTGATATAACCGCCATGCCGACAAACTGCCCGATAAACCATGCACAAAAACCAGCGCCGGTCGGTCGGGCATAAATCCATTGTGGCAATAATATACGCCATTATCCAAATATCCCTCAATCATAATTTACAAAAATCATTCTTTCCAATCTTCAACAATGATGGTTTGCCCCCGCCTTTTCACCACCACCTTTTGCTTTTCGCGCCACCCCAAAACAGTTAAAAATTCCTTGGGCAGAGTGATCGCCAGCGAGCTTTTGCCCAACCGCGTGAGTTTGCGCACATCTTTTTCCGCAAGTTTCCTCATATATTTTTGTTATTCTTGCTTACGTTTTTATTATACAGCATTATTTTTTGGATGTATATACAAGTGTATATACATCCAAAATCATCTCGCCGCCGATTTATTCCACTCTTGGCGCAAACCATTCCACAGGCTATTGGCATATTCGCGCAAACGACTCCATAACGGAAAGCGGCTTGCGGTTTTATTTTTCAGGTTCTTTAGGCAATTTTATGGGTGCAAGGCAAATTATTTCCTGATGTCGCGCAATTTGTGATTTTTGGAGTTTCCCGTAGAGGCGAATGATTATTCGCCCCTGCAATTCGGGTAAAAATTATAATTCGCGCGACATCTTTTGGCGATTTAATTTTGAATCTACCCACAAAATTCTTTGAAAAACTACAAAAGTAGAAATTGAATATGCCTATTAGAGGAAATTAGACCACTTGGCGACACGAATATCTACAAAAGTAGAAATTGAATATGCCTATTAGAGATCAATCAAAATCAAAAATTTGCAACGCATCTACAAAAGTAGAAATTGAATATGCCTATTAGAGCCCGCAGTTGCTAAAAACAACGGCAGGATCTACAAAAGTAGAAATTGAATATGCCTATTAGAGAAAAGGCACCAGGATGCCTCTGGATATCTACAAAAGTAGAAATTGAATATGCCTATTAGAGAGATGCAAGAAATGCTTATGAGCAATATAATCTACAAAAGTAGAAATTGAATATGCCTATTAGAGGGCGAGAAAATCTATAATTGGGGAAACTTATCTACAAAAGTAGAAATTGAATATGCCTATTAGAGATTTCCTATGACGGCAATGTGGAGAATCTACAAAAGTAGAAATTGAATATGCCTATTAGAGAGCATTAGGATTTACCGAAGAAGCCAAATCTACAAAAGTAGAAATTGAATATGCCTATTAGAGAACTATGCTCACTTATTGCTTGCATACGAATCTACAAAAGTAGAAATTGAATATGCCTATTAGAGGCACAATGCGTAAAGCCGGATGGAAGCCATCTACAAAAGTAGAAATTGAATATGCCTATTAGAGGATGGAAAAATCTTATATTTGGACGATCTACAAAAGTAGAAATTGAATATGCCTATTAGAGTTGACGATAAGTTGGCGCGATATAAGATCTACAAAAGTAGAAATTGAATATGCCTATTAGAGTTTGCCGACCTTTTCATTTGACAAAATCTACAAAAGTAGAAATTGAATATGCCTATTAGAGAAAAAAGAAGTTATCCAAATTAAAAATCTACAAAAGTAGAAATTGAATATGCCTATTAGAGCCAGCGTAAGGGGCGGTTGCACACCATATCTACAAAAGTAGAAATTGAATATGCCTATTAGAGGGATAACCAACCCAGCCGCCTTGCCATCTACAAAAGTAGAAATTGAATATGCCTATTAGAGCATCAACGCCAACAATTCCAGCCATGCATCTACAAAAGTAGAAATTGAATATGCCTATTAGAGTAAAGCCAGACGTCTGCTTGATCGCTAATCTACAAAAGTAGAAATTGAATATGCCTATTAGAGAGAATTGATCGGCCATTATGCATTAATATCTACAAAAGTAGAAATTGAATATGCCTATTAGAGTTGCCGAACTTGCCGGACTGCCAAAAATCTACAAAAGTAGAAATTGAATATGCCTATTAGAGTTCGTTTTTGAAGCATTCCACCACGAATCTACAAAAGTAGAAATTGAATATGCCTATTAGAGCGAAGGATATTCCATACCCGACAACTTCATCTACAAAAGTAGAAATTGAATATGCCTATTAGAGGATATAATAGGAGTAGATAGGGGATATATCTACAAAAGTAGAAATTGAATATGCCTATTAGAGTGCGGAACAACTGCACCAAAAAAAGAAATCTACAAAAGTAGAAATTGAATATGCCTATTAGAGAGCTGAATTAGCTTTAACCGGCTTGAAAGATGCAATTAACCGATAAATTTTGATTAACGACTTTAAGCCGATTAAAGCGACAAAATTCATAAAGACAAAGGTTTTATTCTAATAGATACACTGCAATTTCCACCAATTTTTACTTTTGAATTTGAAAATATTAAGTTTTAGAAGAACACCACTTCTTTTTCTTCATTGGCGGCATAGCCATATCTTCTGACCTTAGCTTTGCACGCCTCGCATATATAAATTATAACAATGCTGTCATTTTTTGTAAAATACGGTTTGTATTTCATGTCAATCTCTTTTTGAATATTGGCCAGCACCCGCTGGCTGTTTTTTATTTCATACACCGAATACTGCAAACGCCGGCCGTATTTTTTCAAAAGATTGGAAAACTTTGTCCGTCTGGGCGTATCTTCAAAGTCATAAGAAATTATAAACATATTATTTCATTTTAAATTCCGGAAAATCCGCGCCATTCATCACGCAATAATAATAATCGCGAACATAACAAAAAATTTCTTCTTTGCGATTCATTATCGCTTGCGCAAAAATTTCAACATATTTTCTTTGATCTTGAAATCCAAGACAATAAACCCCTTTATTAACTTTAAAATCTTTGGCTTTAATCTGCCCCAGATTATTTGATTTCATAATTTGCTTATCAATAATGCACCGAAACGGCTCCATAACATCACAAGCAAGTGATTTTCTTTGAAAAAACAATTTGTGATAAAACCCTCGGTAAGAATCAAAACCATAAATTCCCAGCATCGCTTCCGTGAAATTGAAAAGCGTCGTGTAGCCGATGTCCATTAGATAATTCGGAATATCGGCTTTCGCCCGCGGCATCCGCCGTTTCCACTCAAATTTTTTGAAATAGCTTTGAAAGAAAAATTTTCCTGCCGAACCTTCCAAGCCCAGCAAATCTTTTCCGTTTTCCGCCACATTGATTTTGGCCTTGATTTTTTCCAAAGAAATCGCCGCTTCTTTGCCATCTGAATTTTCCAGCAGGTAAACTTGATTTGAAATTTTGTTCGCGACGAGCTTCTTGGCCAATACCAATTCTTGCGCCCCATCCATCGCATATTGCTTTTCCCGCAATAAATAATTCCCTTCCGCCTGTGACACAATTCGCGCGTAATTCAAAAAATTGTTTTTCAACAAAAAAATTGAAACGCCGTAATCTTGGCAATTTCTCACCAAAACGCTGGTAAGCGAACAATCACCGACCAAAAACAGCGAGAACACTTTGTGGCACGATATGCGATTTTCTATTTTTCCGTTTTTTGAAAAACATATATTGTCATTCAAAAATTTTATCTTTTCAATTTCCGCGTCTTTGGCACTCACGAAAAGTATTTGTTTTTCTTTGAAATCAGGCAAGCTCAACATAATTTAATGGCAAAGCGGCTTATAAACGCACTGGCCACACTTTATTGGATTTTTGTCCTTAATTTGTTCGACTTTGTAATTTTGCACATCAAAAACAATTTTCTCAAATTTATCCAATTCTTCTTTATTGGGCATTGGAATTTTGTATCGCTTGTTGTCCGAAAGAGATTGAATCGCCAAACTCTTAACTTCATAACCCATTTCCCGCAAACAATACATTTGCGCGTATAACTGGTAGCGATAGCCATCAAAAATCTTTTTGATTTTATATTTCCGCTCCACCAACACCCCGCTTTTGACATCAAAAGTGTCTATCTTGCCCATAATTCCCAATCTCTCCGAACAAACCTCCATTCCCTGCAAAACATTCGCGCTGGTAGTATAAACCTTTTTGTCCACCGGCTCATGCGCGATCTTCCCCACAATTTGATAAGTTCGGTGATAAGTTTTTTGGTTAAAGCTCTCGTAGACCGAATGCAAATAAACCGAATACGGACAAAACACAAAATCGTTTATTTTGGAAATCTGAATATAATCCTCCATCAATTCTCTTTAACAAACTTATCCCAATCACTTGCTGCTTCATCCCAGTCCTTGTTATTTAAAAATAGATTTGGATTCTTGGGATTCTTTCTGATTCGCGTCAATAATATAAATCCTTTTCTTGCTATATTATATGCTCCGTTCGCATCACCATTTACAATTTCTTTTAAATCGCTACTCATTGTATCTCTCGAATCAAACATGCAAGGTTTCCCATTTTTTTTCGCAGGACATTGAATATAATCAGCATCGCCCCCTTGTTTTTCCCTATCATAGTTCCTTATCTGTACAATTAAGTTAAAATAGAAAATTATGCTACGAAAAAACTCAAGGCTCAATTCCTCTCGTCTCTTAATAAGTTGCTGATTAATATCTTTTTCAATAACTATTTGATTGTCCTTAAATAACTTCTTCAACAAACCTGTAATTGATCTTTCTGTCCCATCAATAAATTCGACATTCGCTTTCCGAGAATTTTCCCATCTAGTCCTCGATACGCTAGAAAAAACTTTGTCTATTCCGTTATACTTCTCTTTCTCTCCATTCCTATTACATTCTTGCTCCCATTTATACTCAAAAATAAATACATCATTTTCTTTTTGGTAAAATATTTTCATTGCTTCTTCAAGCAATCCTTTCGTTTTTTTTGTACCAGCAATCTTCTCTTTTGTTTCTGAATTTTTTATGTTCAATCTTTTTCTCCAACCACATCTAGGACAAATCTTTGACGTAAATCCTGCCGGAATATAAACAAGCGTTCCCACTTGTTTACTTTTTTCCATTTCGCCGACAGTAGGAACAATTGGAGTAAATTGATATGCATTTCTGTAATTACTTCTATCTTTATCTACTACATAGTTAAGTTTTTCAATCAATTCTTTCTCGAAATTTTGATACACCTGCCTTTCGCGAAAAAATCTAGATCTTTTAAATCCGCCATTCAAATCTTCCAACACATTCAAGGTTGCATATCCATCGTCCAAATTGTAAAAAATTTCTTTCACTATCCAGTTTTTTACATTTCCCAAATAACCTTCCTTAATATTTTTAATTGGCGTCATTCTTTGCCAATTTTTTCGCTCCCAGTCTCTACGTTCTTCACGCTCTACGAGCAACTTATAATAGTCAACCTGTTCCATTCT
>Ga0265592_1000059_pt1 | contig 76152 bp, 74 predicted proteins | sample saktaG_7_FD_190141 | JGI IMG/M metagenome (GOLD analysis project Ga0265592, IMG submission 190141) | Saline water microbial communities from Sakinaw Lake, British Columbia, Canada - sak_2010_1_5_120m | ecosystem: Environmental > Aquatic > Non-marine Saline and Alkaline > Saline ... | reverse complement strand
TAATGCCATTATGCCTAAGCCATAAAGGACAAGGATAAGATAAGAATTGTCTTTCAGTCCTCTATAATCAATAAAAGAAAAAATTGCCATTAATATTAATCCGACGGCTAAAAATATGAGCTGCTTACGGCTTTAAGCTTTCCCTGTCTCGCTCGTAAGCTTAGATATTCTTGGGAATATGGACTTTCTTGGGCTACTTGCGCTAAAGAAATATATTCTCCCTTGTCCTTCTGGAGAATATATTCATCCATCCATTCTCTCCTGGTAGCCCAATTTTTACCTAATTTAACAGCTTTTAATTTTCCTTGCCTGGCTCGCAAACTTAAATACTCTTGAGAGTAAGGACTCCCCTCTGCTGCTTCTGTTAAAGAAATATATTCTTTTTCGTTCTCTGATTGCTCCTCCATTGTGGTCTTTATTGGTTATCCGATATACTATTGTATCGTGTTCCCACTATATCGTATACATATATTGTCTAATTTAAAAACCCCTTGGTCAAGGAGTTTTCTGTGGATAACTTTTACTGATAATTTACCACTAATCACTGCTTCAATCGCTGCTCATTTTAGCTATTGATTTTTATGTTTTGGAGGATTCCGAGAGCAATGAACATAGCTATCAGAAACGACCCCCCATAGCTTACAAAAGGCAAAGGAACCCCAATTACCGGCAAATAACCAATATTACTGCCTATGTTTATGAAAAATTGGGCTATAACCACAAAACCAACACCCAAAGCAAATAGGCGCGAAAAATTATTTCCCGCGCAAAGAGCTATCTTTGTAACGCGCCAGAAAAAAACAAAAAACAGAAGAATTATCGCTACTATTGTCAAAAAGCCGAATTCCTCCGCTATTGCCGAGAAGATAAAATCGGTCTGCGGTTCCGGCAAAAAGCCATATTGTGTTTGCGAGCCCTGACCAACCCCTCTCCCAAGCAGCCCACCATTTCCTATGGCAATTTTCGTCTGCCTTTGATTCCATCCCACTTGAAGCGGTTCATATTCCGGAGTAACAAAACTAATAACCCTTTGTTTTTGATAATCCTTTAATAAGAACCCCCAGGCAAAAAGAAGTAATATGATGCCACAGAAAGATAAAATAACAAAATGGCGCAAATGAATGCCAGAAACCGCTAAAACTCCGAGCCACAGAAAGATAAAGACCAAAACAGAGCCAATATCCGGTTGGGCAAAAACTAAAAATATAGGGATGGCGATATATGCTCCCGACAGAACAATGTGACGAAACTTATACATTTCCACATGGCGAGCGGAAAAGTACTTTGCCAAAAGGGCTATTATGACTATCTTCAGAAACTCTACGGGCGCAATTGCTATCTGCCCTATTTTATACCAACTCCTTACTCCTCTTATGGGATTATTAAAAATCAACAAGCCGACTAATGCCATTATGCCTAAGCCATAAAGGACAAGGATAAGATAAGAATTGTCTTTCAGTCCTCTATAATCAATAAAAGAAAAAATTGCCATTAATATTAATCCGACGGCTAAAAATATGAGCTGCTTATGGAAGTTTAAAAAATTGCCCACCGTGCCTAATGATGAGCTATACAGCGACAAAAGCCCAATACCTGTCAAAATAATTGTTGTCAAGACAAGGGACCAATCGAATTTTCTGAAATGGCTGATAATCGTCATTGAATTAAAATGCAAAATGCAAAACAACAACTTAAAATTAAAAATTTTAAAGTATCATTTTGATAAAGTCCTTCTCTGCCAAGATTTTGACCTCAAGTTTCTTCGCCTTCTCCAGTTTACTCTTAGGATTCTTGCCGGCTACCAAGAAATCGGTATTTTTGCTTACTGAATCGGGGGTATTCCCTCCTAATTCCCATATTCGAGCCCGCGCCTTATCCCGCGACATATTCTCAAGAACTCCGGTTATTACAAAGCTCTTGCCTGATAATGGTTTATTTCCCCTTTTGGGCAATGGAGAGATACTGATTCCCATTTGTTGCAGTTTATTGAAGAATAAGCGATTATTTTTATCATTAAACCAATTATAGATGCTTTCTGCCACCTTTTTACCGATTTTAGGGATAAATTCGAGCTCAATAAGCGAAGCTTTGATTAACGCATCCAACGTCTTAAAATGAACCGCTAAATCAAGGGCTGTCTCTTCGCCTACATGGCGTATTCCCAAAGCATAAATCAAGCGATTTAACAATATATTTTTCTTATTCTGAATCTCATTAATCAAATTGTCGGCTGATTTCTCGGCAAACCTTTCCAAGGGCAGCAAGTCCCCCTGCTTTAGCTCAAAGAAATCCAGGGGCTGGCTCACTAATCCGTTTATATTCAATTGTTCAATAATCTTGGGCCCTAATCCCTCAATATTAAAGGCCTTCTTTGACACGAAATGCTCTAAAAATTCCCTTTTCCTGGCAGGGCAATTATGATTATCGCACCTCCAAATGACCTCATTTTTGGGCCTGACCAAACCCTGACCGCAAACCGGACACTTGCGAGGAAAATTAAAGGCCCTTTCTTTTCCTTCTCTTAAATCCTTTAACACCATTGAAACGGCCGGTATAACGTCTCCCGCTCTTTCTATAACAACCGTATCTCCTATCTTTACTCCCAATCTTTTTAATTCATCTTCATTATGCAAGGTGGCTCTGGTAATGGTAGCTCCTTCAATCTTAACCGGCTCTAATATCGCCACGGGCGTAATTGCGCCAGTTCTGCCAACTTGAACCTTTATATCTGTGATTTTAGTCGTTGCCTGCTTAGCCAAAAACTTAAAAGCTCTTATAGCCCTCGGGCTTTTGCCGGCAACACCTAATTTATCAAAAATTCGATTATTATTCTTTAAAACCACCACCCCGTCTACTTGAAAAGGCAAGTTATTCCTGTTTTTTTGGGTCTTTTCCCAAAAATTTACTACTTCATCCAAGTTTTTACAGATTTTGCCTTTATCTGTCTTGAATCCTAAACAAGCAAGTATATTATGTTCTTCAGAATGAGTGGTTATTCCTCTATCGGCAGAGGTATCGGATGATATATCGGATACCAAATCGTAAGCCAAAAACTTTAATCCCCGCGAAGCTGCTAATTTAGGGTTAAGTTGACGAATTGAACCAGCTGCCAAGTTTCTTGGGTTGGCATAAACGGATTCTTTGTTTTCAGCCCTCTGTTTGTTAATCCTATCAAATGACGCTTTTTCCATATATACTTCTCCCCTTATCTCTATCCGCCCCTTTTTTATTCTTTCTTTTAAATTATTTTCTACATTTTTATCCTTAATAGATTGATGAATATCTAATCTTAGCGGAATACTGTTTATGGTTTTTATATTCTGCGTTACATCCTCTCCGATTTTCCCGTCTCCTCTGGTAGCTCCGGTCTTTAAAACTCCATTTTCATAAATTAATGTTATGGCGAATCCGTCAATCTTTAGCTCGCAAAAATACTCAAACTCTTGCGAAGGTTCTAATTTCTTGAGATATTTTTCCCAGGCCTCAAGCGCTTCTCTATCAAAAATATCATCAATGGAGAGCATCGGAACCGGATGTTCTATTTTTTCAAACTTATCCAATGGTTTTCCCCCCACTCTCTGGCTCGGAGAATCAGGAGTGATTAACTCCGGATATTGCTGCTCTATTCTGGTAAGCTCGTCTTTCAATGAATCAAAGGCAGGGTCAGGAATCTCCTGTTTGTCTAAGACATGATATAAATAACGGTGATAATCAATCACCTTTTTGAGTTTTTCTATCCTGTTTTTCGCAGATTCTTTATCCATAAAATTATCACGCATTAACCATCTGCTTCTATCGCCCTCTTAACTGAATTATAGACGCCCACGGATTTAATACAATAATATTGTCCTTTTCCGGTGCAAACAAAGGGATTGTCTACAGGAATCCCAGGCAATACCCCGCCAATGGGCTGGGTAACCCATACTTCATAAGTATATGTCCCGCTGCCTAAAGATGTCGGCCCATAATGGGAAATATAATTAGCGTTATAAAGGTCATACAACGCTGTTTCAATGCCTGTATCAGCGGCATAAAAAGCCACGATTGAATCCCCCATTCCTTTAATGGTCCTTATTTGTACCAATACTATAGAGGTGATACTAAAAACCGCTGCCAGTAAAAGAGACATTATAATTATAGCAAAATATAGAGTGGCTCCTTTTTCCGAATTATTAATCATTTATTATTGATAATTGTTGGCTGTTAGGGTCAGACCCTAACAGATTAGTGATTATTATCTAATATCCGGGTTTCTTTGGGAAACGCTGGTCTGAAGATGAAGAGTAGTGCTGTTGGGCGCGCTCGCCTCTATCTGCATGGTTACAAATGGCTGAAGATTGTCTGACTCTGTTTCATTAATAATCTCGAAATTTAACGCTGAAATATTTATATCGGAAGAAGTTAGGTCAAGCTCTTCCGTCCCTGTCTGATACTTGATTATCGTGCCATCTACAAAAAATTCTTGGCAGGCGTCCAATTGAAGAGCATTAACAAATTTTATACCGCCTCTTGCTGTTAATTGATAATTAGAGCCGACAGGAATACAAGAACCAGAGCTGTCTTTATCGGCCATTCTCAAGGCGCGGGTCATATATTCCGTGACATAGCTCAATTCGCCCAAAACCTTTTTAGATGCAAGTACATTCCTCTCTGCCCGAAGGGCGGCAATAAAAATCCCGGAAATGGCTATCATTAAAACACTGAATATCCCTGTCACAACAATAATTTCAATCAGCGTAAAGCCCTTCTCCTTATTATTTTTGTTCCTATATATTCTGTCTCTCATTTTATATTTTTCATTTTACATTTTTAGTTTGACCGAGCCCGCCCGAGGCGGGCGAGGAAACCTACCACCAATTATATAAATGCTGGAGTAGGGAAATGCTGTAATATCCTCCCCCTCTCTTTTTCCAATAGACAGTGATAGTTGCATCTAACTGGTCAGCGTTTGGTGATTCTATATGAATTAATCTTTTAAACCTTGTATCCTCTCCGGAATCATAATTATAAAAACCGGAGATGGATCTCTTGAGCAATCTTAGGCCATCGGGCCCGCAGCTGGGACTACATATTGGTTGACCTAAGACAGGGTTTGCTGTTGTGGGGTCAGTATATTGAACTTCAAAATCTCCTGCGCCAAGTCCCTCGCTCCAAATAGTGCTTGCGGAGACATAGTTATATTCCAAAAGATTAGTGTCTCTTATGTTCTTAATAATCTCCACTCCTTCCTGCGCCAAAAGGGCGGCGGTAAAACGAGAGCTAGAATAATCAACGGCAATAATTCCCTGTTGGACTGCGATAAAGACGCCCATAATACCAACGCTCACTACGGTAATAGTGATGAGCATTTCTATTAATGTAAATCCGTTATCATTAATCATTAATCAAGAATAATTAATTCGTGGAAATCAGACCCGCCTTGTTCACAATGATTGTCTTTGTTTTAGAAGGGTCTGTTTGTATAGCTATTATGATGTCAACTTGGCCGATGATTGTGCCTCCTTGCAGATAAACATTCGGCGACGGCGGAACAAATGTAATATTTGCGGGATTAGACGGGGAAAGCGTTTTTAACACCAACCCTTTTTCTATTTCCACACTTTTCACGTCTTCAGAGCCGTCCGACTTTCTGCTTTTGCTGGCATCTAAGTCAGCAAAAAGAATGTAGTTAAAGGGGTTTGTGGTGTCAAAATAAATGCCATAACCGCCAGCAGGGATATCTCCGCTGGAGTCCTTTTGGGCTGACATTGCCATTTCTCTGACGCTTTCTATGTCGGCCGCGATTTTAAAGGCAGACCTTTGCAAAGCAAGCTCCTGCCCTCTCGGCCGATAGCTTAAAAAACTAACTGCCAACAGAGTTCCTATTATCGCCGTAGTTACCAAAATTTCAATCAGGGTCATCCCTTTTTCTTTGCTAATTGTTTGCCGGTAATTATTTGTCATTAATCACTAATCAATAATAATTTATCAGTAATAATTTATCAATAATCAAAAATTAGAAAATCAATGAAAGATACCAATTAATCAGGCCTTGTCCCCAAAAAAGCGAAATTAACGCGCCTGTTATCAAAAATGGAGCAAAAGGAATTTCACTTTTAAACTTTTTGTCCGAGAAAACCACCAGGCCTATTCCTATTATAGCACCGATAAAAAAACTTAAAAACAAAGACAGGCCTATTTTAGTCCAACCCAAGATTAGCCCTAAAAGTATTGCTAATTTAACATCGGCAAATCCAATCCATTTCCCTTTGGAGATTAAGTATATTAAAAGAAAAAATCCGGCCGCTCCCAAAGCAGCGCAAAAATAATTGATAATTGATAATTGATTATTAATTATTAGCTCCAAGACGCGATAAAAAACTGACAATATGATTGCCGGAATCAAAACCTTATCCAGAATAGTAAAGTGCTTCAAGTCATAAACGAAAATAATAATCAAGAAACAGGCAATCAATAAATAAAAAAACCACCCCCACCAAACCTCCCCCTCCCATTGGGAGGGGGAGGAGAAGAGGGGGAGGGTAAATAAAAATCCTGTAGCCAGTTCTACGATGGGATACTGCCAAGAGATGGGCTTATGGCAATAACGGCATCGGCGCCTTAAAAAAATAAAACTTAATAAGGGAATCAAGTCATACCAAGCCAGAGGGTGTTTGCAATGAGGGCAATATGACCGGCCTCGCAAAAAACTCTCTTTTTTTTCCAGCCGGTAAATCACGCAGTTCAAAAAAGAACCCACAATAAGACCGAATATGAAAATAGATAAATAATAAATAATCATTAATCAATAATCAGTAATCAATGCCTTGGGCAAGAAACCTCCTCAAAATAGAGGAGGTTTCTTTTTCGAGTCTAAATTATAACCATTTTATTCACAGGCAATATTGCTTGCGCTGCAGGCATTGGTTATCGCCTCAATGTTGTTCCCTTGGCCATCAATGCAAAAGTATTTCGTGGCGCTGCCAGTAAACTGAGCGCTTACACAGTAGCTGTAGTGAGAAGAATAACAACCGACAACCGCTCCTCCATATTTTCCTACATCATTTTTCAAGATAATCAAAATATCGCTATAGGCCTCATTTAAAGCTCCGCCTAAACATAAGGATTCATACCCACCTGGTTCTTGAAGATACATATCTTCGGCCACTTTTCTAATCTGCGTGATACTTGTGATTATCTTAGTATTTCTCGCCCTATCAGACGCCTCCCTTAAAGAGACAATAACAATGGTTGCTAAAATACCAATAATAGCCACCACTATAAGCAGCTCAATTAAAGTAAACCCCTTTTTTGTTTTGGTCAAAACTTTCATAGGACAAAACGAGAACAATTAATTACTGGCAATTTATAGAAGTGGTGCAAGCACTCGCCGTGGCATCGTCTTTTGCTAATCCGTCGCTATCAACACAAAAATAAGTTGTCGTGGCGGGACTGATAAGTTGTGCGCTCACACAATAGGTATTAGAGCCTGCCTTGCAGTGCATTATAGGAGCCGTCTCCCCTTGTCTATCTGCAATGTCATTTTCCAAAGTAGCAAGCTGGCTACCATAAGTGGCATGGGCCTCATTCAAGGTGTCTGAAGCGCATAAATTAGTATAATTGGATTCATCCGCCCAAATTAACTCAGCTTGGGTTCTCGATTGATTGACGTCTGATTTGATTCTCGCATCATTTGCCCGAGCCGGCGCTCCCCTTAAGGAAACCAACACAATGGATGCCAAAATACCAATAATGGCAATAACCACTAAAAGTTCAATTAAAGTAAATCCTTTTTTTGATTTCATAACCCTTGTTTATATGTTAAATATTTACTTTTGCGACCTTTCTCCCTGCCAAACTTACGATTTCTCTCCTATACTCGCAACTTTAGCATGGGAATTATCTTGAATTTTTGCCTACCTTTATTTTACACCAAAAAAGAAATTCTATCAATGGAAATATGTGAATAACTTAGGTAAGGCGGGAATCATTAAAGCCCGAAAGAAGACATTCCTTTATATACGGGAACTATAATAGAAATCATCAATACGGCAACCAATCCGCCCAATACAACTATCAACACCGGCTCAATAATATCAACCAAAGCATCAATATTGCGGTTGACCTCTGTTTCGTAAAAATTAGCGACGTTCATCAAGGATTCATCAAGCCGCCCTGTCCTCTCCCCGACTTTAATCATTTGGGTTACTAATCCCGGCATATCTTTGGGATATTTTTCTAAAACCGAACTCATTAATTCTCCCCTCCTAACCCCTTCCTGCGCCTCCATTATTATTGCCTGATATGTTTTATTGCCCGTTGTGCCGCTTACTATGTCCAGGGCTTGAGTGATAGGCAAACCAGCCAAAATCAAAATGGAAAGATTTTCGGTAAATCTGGTAAGATATATTCTCCGAAGGGTCTTGCCTAAAATAGGTATTCTCAAGGCAATTCTTCCCATTATTTCTCTTCCTTCATCGGTTTTAAAATATCTCCAAGCCAAAACTATTATTAAAATAGTGCCTATCAAGAACGCCCACCACCATACCCTCACTATATCGCCGAATCCGAGAACTGCCAGTGTCAAAAAAGGCAATTCTACATCAAGGGACGAAAGTGTCTCTTTAAACGACGGCAGCACCATAAATATTCCCAACCCGCCTATTCCTAAAAATACCACAAGAATAAATGCCGGATAAGTCATTCCGCTTTTAATTTTATTAATTAGATTATATTCTCTTTCAAGATGCTGGGCCAAATAGCTCAAGCTCTCCGATAATCTCCCGGACGCTTCGCCGGCTTTTATAATATTAATAAAAAAATTAGAAAAAACTTTTGGGAATCTTGCCAAGGCCTCTGAAAAATATACGCCTCCCTCCACGTCTGCTGATACTTCAACAATCTGCCCTCGGAAAACAGATTTTCCGGTTTGCTCGGCCAATGCTTTCAGCGACTCTACTAATCCGACTCCTGATTTCAACATTAAAGCAAGCTCCCTGCAAAACATCATAATGTCTTTTTTGCCCGCCTTATTAAGCAAGCCAACCTGGCGGAAATAAAAGGGCTTAGACATCACTTCCTCTAAATGAGTAACATAAAGCCCCTCTTTCTGCAAAAGGGATACGGCGTCCTTGCGGGACGAAACCTCTATCACCCCGACCTGAACTAATCCATTTTTTGTTCTCGCTTGATAGTTAAATTGCATTGAATTAAGTTATTTAATGAAAAATTTAATTTTAGCAGATTTACTAAAATTTACCCCCCAATAATGTCCTCAACCCATCGGGATTCACAGTAAACTTAAAGGCGGCATTTCTGGTAATCTCATTATTTTTGACTAAAATCGCTAATGATTTGTTCAAGGAAATCATTCCCTCTTCAGAAGATGTTTCTATTACTATTGGAATCTCGTGAATCTTGCCCTCTCTGATAAGGTTAGCTATCGCCGAATTATTAAAAATTATTTCTGTGGCCGGAATAAGCCCTCCCTTAACCCGAGGAATAAGCCGTTGCGAAATAATACCTAAAAGCGCTCCGGATAGCTGGGCGCGAATTTGCTTCTGCCTGTTGTCCTCAAAGCTATCAACGATTCGGTGTATTGTTTGCGCGGCAGAATTGGTATGCAGGGTGGCAAAAACCAAATGCCCTGTCTCGGCTGCTGAAAGAGCAGTTGCGATTGTTTCCGGGTCGCGCATTTCCCCCAACATAATCACATCCGGGTCTTGACGAAAGGTGGAGCGTAGAGCTCTGGCAAATGACAAGGTATCGCTGAAAACCTCCCTTTGGTCAATAATCGCCAAATCATCTTCAAAAACATATTCAATAGGGTCCTCAATGGTTATGATGTGACAACTCCGAGAATGATTGATAGAATCTATCAGCGCCGCTAAAGTAGTTGATTTCCCTTGGCTGGAAGGACCGGTTATCAAAACAAATCCCTGATGGGCTTCGCTGAATAAATTAAGAACCGGGGGGAGATTAAGCTCTTCAATGGTTGAAATATTTCTAGAGAGAAAACGGAGCGCGCAACTCACCTTCCCCTGCTGAAAATAGGCATTGCCCCTGAATCTGCCTTGATTGCCTAAATCGTAGGAAAAATCGATTTCCCTTTCTCTTAAAAATTTGTCGAACCTCTCTTGAGAATAGCCCTGTGATAATAAAATCTTGACCATAGAAACAATGTCGTCTGATTTAAGTTCCACTTCTTTTATAAGGGGAACCAACCGGCTGGCTATCCGGAAAATTGGACTTTTGGAAGAAGAAAAATGAATGTCAGAAGCGCCTTTCTTGATAGCAAGGGTCAACAAGTTGTTTAAAAAAATTTTGTGGTCTTTAATCATTTTATTGGGCAATAACGCTAATCAGAAATTCTTAAATCAAAACATTTTGCCAATCTCTTCGATAACTTGAGTGGGAGTGTAATCGGATTTAATTAAATATTTATCAGCTCCCAGAGAAAGCCCTTTTTCCACTTCTTCTTTCTGGCTTAAATTAGACAGGATGATAATCCTCGTCGCTTTCAATCCCTCTTCTGCCTTCAGTTGCTTTAATATCTGCCACCCATCCATCTGGGGCAAAACAATGTCCAGAATGATTACATCCGGCTTAAGTTTTTTGGAAGTATCCAACACTTCTCCTCCATCCTTTGCCGAATGAACCTCAAAACCGGATTCGTTAAGTTTGGTAGAATAAATATCTATTAAAAACGGGTCATCTTCCACTAAAAGTACTTTTTTCATATCTTCCAATAATTAATTATCAATTATTAATCTCTGTCTTCTGAAGTGCTTCTAACAACTTCCTCTATGGAAGTCACCCCTTTCAAAACTTTTAATACTCCGTCCTGTCTCATATTTATCATTCCTTGATTGTGGGCCTCGACTGACATACTCTTCTCGCTCGGCTCGGACATAATTATATCTCCAAGCCCTTTGGTCATTTCTAAAATCTCAAATATTCCAACTCTTCCGATATACCCGCTTTCTCCGCACTGACTGCAACCGACCGGTTCCCAAATTTGAATATTTGTTCCGGTTCCATATTCATCCTTGGCCCAAGCTGGCAGATTCTTCATCTCTTCAGTAATCAATTCCTTCACTTTTTCGCTTGCTGCTATCTTTTTCTTGCAATGGGGACAAAGCCGTCTCACTAATCTCTGGGCCATTATCACATTGATGCTGGAAGGCAGTAAGAACGCCCTAACGCCCAAATCAATCATTCTTGGAATTGCGCCCAAAGCATTATTAGTATGAATAGTAGAAAGGACTAAATGACCGGTAAGCGCTGAGTGTGTAGCCAATTCCGCAGTTTCATTGTCGCGAATCTCTCCGACCATGATTATATCAGGGTCCTGCCTCAAAACATGTCTTAACCCTGTGGCGAAGCTATAACCAATTTCCGGTTTGACTTGCGATTGACTTACCCCGCTAATAAAATATTCCACCGGGTCTTCCAGGGTAACGATATTGACGCCTTCTTTATTAACAGAGTCCAGAACCACATACAGGGTAGTGGTTTTACCGGAGCCAGTCGGCCCGGTTGACAGAATCATACCATAAGGCCTTTTGGCCGCTCTTTTCAAAATCTCCAGATTCCTTCCGGCAAGCCCTAATTCTTCAAAAGTGGAAACCCTTAAATCAGGATTAAGCACCCTCATTACCACTTTTTCGCCCAGAGTCGTTGGAAATGTTGAAACCCTAAAATCAATATTTTGATTATCTATATTAACAGAAAATCTGCCGTCTTGAGGAATACGCGTTTCGTCTATTTTTAACTTAGAAATAATCTTAATCCTGGCCACGATAGAAGGATGAACCTCTTTGGGAAGAAATAAGCTGGAATGCAGGATGCCATCTAACCGAAATCTTACTCTGCTCCTCTCCGACATTGGCTCTATATGTATATCTGACGCTCTGCCTTCAACCGCGTGCTTTAAAATAACAGCAACGGTCTTGCTAATAGGCGCTTCACTCCTCTTTTGAATTATTTCTTTTGTGCTTCTTAGTGTGGATTCCCGGGGTCCGGGTTGAAGCTGGCTCTCTAATTCTTGAAGAGCGGTTTTGACCTCTCTTCCTAAATTTTGATATTTTTTTAAAAAATCTTGAAACCCGCTAAGAGTAATCAAACTCACTCGATAATTGAATCCTCGCTGCCGGGCTAAAAAATTTAAGGCCTCTTGGGCCTTTAGGTCTTCCGGATAAACCATTGCCACTTCCAGCATATTCTGTTTCTTTTCCAAAGGAACCATCTTATAATGTTCAGCGGAATCCTGCGGGATAAGCTCTAAAATATCAGCAGGGATATCTTGCGAGATAATTTCTTTTAAAGGAATAGCCAAAATGTCGCTCTTTATCCGAAATAGCTTGTTCTCCGGCAATAGTTGCTTGCTTAATATCATCTCCTCAACGGTTCGTCCGGAGGCCTCGGATTCTTCCACCAAAGCATCGGCCGTCTTTTTATTAACAAGCTTTTGTTTTAACAGCTGGTTTATTAAATTCATTTTAAGAAGAAAGCCACCCGCACGAGTGGACTATAAAAAGCTATAAAAATTTTCTCTGATAATGGCGCGGTCATCACTTTGCTGCTGGAAGCGGAGGAGCAAAAGGATTATCCCTCCCCATGCCCTCTGGAGAAGGAGAAATCGGAGTAAATGTTTTCAGGTCGTTCCAAATTTCCTCCTCTATCTTTTGAAAATCTATCTTTACTTCCTTGGCTTCCGGAACAGATAAGGTTGATTCTTTTGCAACAAATCCGCCTCCTTTAATTTTAATGAGAACAAAAATAAGCGCGGTAATCAAAAGCAATCCAGCAATTGCTATATAAATTTCTTTTTTCTTTTTTTGATAAAACACTATGGCCATAATTAATCACTTATTATTAATCATTTATCAGTTATCAGTTATCAGTTATCAGTACGAACTAATGCTTGCTCTAATCTTAATTAAGGATGACTGCCCTTCGGCGACTGGCACATTAAAATTCACTTCTTCTATATTTATCAATCGGGAGCTTGTCTCAAGGGCAAATAAAAAGTTTTTGAATGAAAAATATGAAGCAGCCACTTCGACACTAAAAAAATGCTCCTTGATTCTATCTTTTTCGTTGCGCGGAGAAGTATCCTCCCAACTAATCTTATCCAAGCTAACGCCTGATGAAACAGCGGCATTTTGCAAAAACTCAAGCAAAGAAGGCATATCGGGACCAATAGGGAGAGCACTCTCAACCTTAGAAACTATTTCCCCTCGCTCGTCCATTTCTTGTTTAGCGGTTTTCAGCGATTGAATGTATTTGTTCTGATTTTCTAATTGCAATTTTCTCTGAACTAACTGATTCTGGGTTTCGCTGAAACCCCGATAGCTGGGCCAAACTAAGAAAACGCCCAATATCAGGGAAATCAATATGCTTATGGCGACAATAATAATAGCGTATTTCATTATAATTATTTCTTAGTCGTATTCTCGTTTTTATCCGGTAAAGATAATTCTATGGCAAATTTTACTCCTCCCTCTTCTGAAAGGGCGACATTAGATAATTTTATTTCCTTAATAAAAGCATCCTGCTGGAAGGCAAAAATCTGCTGGCCTAAACTGGTAAAATCTTCGGCAATCCCTTGCAGATTCAACAATCTATTTTCAAAGTTTAGAGACATTAAATCAAAATATACTTTCGGATGGATGTATATCTCAAGAAATGTCAATATGCCTGAAACTTTTTCCCTGCCCTTTAATAGAATGGCAACGTCATCAATTCTTCTTTGAAAACCCAAAACGGTATTCTGGAGCTCTGTTTGTTCTTGTGTTTGGGTCCCGGCCAGCTCATTTTTGACTTCTTCTAAAGAAGTCGCTGCCTCTTGGTGTTGAAAATTAAAGACGAAATAAAGGATAACCATTATTGCAATCAATAACAAAGAAAGCCAGGGCAATATCTTTTTGACCAAGGACTCTTGAGGAGCGACTTTTCTAGGGATTACCTGCACCATAAGAAAAAATAATAATTTTACTTGTTAAAACCGCGAAGAGCCATCCCTATTGCTATTGTAAATCCAGAACTGATTTTTTTCAATGCCTCGCTGAGTGTCGGGGGGAAAGAAATATCTATAAACGGGTCAGCCAACTCTACCGGCAAATCCAATCTTTTGGAAAAATAATCTGCCCCGCCGGCCAGCATAGCTCCTCCGCCCGAAATAATGACCTTCCCTATCTTCTCCTTATCTTCTAAATACAATTCGTCTCTAATGTTTTGAATCTTTTTAAGAATCGCTTCTGCTTCCGGCTTGACTATCTCTTTAATGCCCGGATTCTTATCAGTAAGTCCATACATCCTTTTTATTGTTTCCGCTTTTCTTTTATCAATCTGCAGAGCATCGGAAAACGCCTTTGTGAAATCTTCTCCGGCCACATCGAAGCTATGGGAGACCTTTAAAATTCCTTGAGCCACGATATTAATTGTGGTGCTTCTTTCGCCGACATCAACCAGGCAAATAATGTTGCTCTTGTCCTGATATTTAACCAAAGCCCTCATCAGGGCAAATACCTCCGCTTCCAAGGCAATTACTTTAAGCCCTACCGACAGCGCTATGTTCTGATATTGGTTAATTACCTCTTTAGGCACCGCTACCAACAAAATTCGCAACGGCGTCCGGCCTTCTTCAGAAGGACCGCCCTTAATAAGCTGCCAATCAAGAATTACTTCTGATAAAGGCAAAGGGATACGGCGCGGCGCTTCGTATTTCACCGCTTCCGGGATTTCTTCGACAGACATTGAGGGCAGGTCGAAAGTGGTAAAAAAGGTTGCGTAATCGGGGATAGAAAAAAATGCTTGTTTTGATTTTATCCCTGCTTCTTTCAACATAGCTTTAAGCGCCTCGGAGATGTTGTCTTCAGAAATAGAAAGCATTCCCTTCTCCCTGGTCTGAAAATCGCCTTTGTCAAAATAATCAGCGCCTAAAACAGCGTAGTTAGATAAAACGATGCCCTTGCCTTTTTGCAACTCCACTATTTTGATAGAAGAAGTCCCCACATCAATCCCTAAAAAACTTTTAGAAAATAATGACATTTAATATTGGTAAAATGATATAATGTTATTGCGATTAATTTATTTTACCCCTGTTTTACTTTTTTTGCTATTATTTTTGAAAACACAATGTGGAAAACTCTAAAAGAAACTATTTTGGACGCCTTCTGGCCAAAGCGTTGCGTGAATTGCAACAAGTTCGGACAATGTCTCTGCAATGATTGCTTTTCATTAATAGATATTTTCAGGGAGCCGTCTTACGAAAAATTTCGGTATCTCGACGGCCTGCATGCCGCCACTGCTTACAATGACAAAATGGTCAAATCAATCATCCATTTATGCAAATACAATCGCATTAGAGAATTGTCGCGCCATTTAGCTGATTTAATTATAGCCCATTTTAAATTATTGGACAATCAAACGCTTTTAGCCAACCAGATACTGTCTGGAAATCAACCCTGCTTTGATTTGATTGTCTGCAGTGTGCCGATGCATAGAAAAAAACTGAAAAATAGGGGCTTTAACCAATCCGAAGAAATCGCTAAATGTTTTTGTGAAGAACTCGACTTGCCATTTGTTCCCGAGTTGCTTCTCAAAACAAAAACGACCTTGCCTCAAGCAGAGCTGATAAAAGAAGAGCGCGCAAAAAATATCCTCAATGTTTTTGAAATAAATCCCCTGTTTGGGCAGCTGGTTGAAAATAAAGAGGTATTGCTCATAGACGATGTTTTCACCACCGGAGCCACAATGGAGGAATGTGCCCGCATCCTAAAACAAAACCGCGCTTGCCGGGTCTGGGGCGCGGTTGTCGCACGAGATTGAAATGAAATGATTGGCGGACCATTCGGGTCATACCGATAATAAATTGTCATGGCGGAGGAGGTGGGATTCGAACCCACGAGTCCTTGCGGACGCCGGTTTTCAAAACCGGTGCACTAAACCACTATGCGACTCCTCCATGTCTCTTGAAGTCTACTAGAAAATTAGTACCTGGCACTATTTATTTTTTCTAGAAAATTAGTACCTGGCACTATTTATTCAGCGAGGCACTCGGGTCTCTATCCGATAAGAAATCGTCTCTGCGGAGAGGGTGGGATTCGAACCCACGAGAGGATATTACTCCTCTAACACATTAGCAGTGTGCCACTTTCGACCACTCAGTCACCTCTCCTTGCTTCTTTTTATTCTAATTGATAATCTTATTTAGTCAACGCAGAAATTGAAATTAAGCTCATTTTATGATAAATTAAAGCCATGTCCCCGTAGTTCAACGGATAGAATGTCTGGTTGCGGACCAGAAGCTTGGAGGTTCGATTCCTCCCGGGGACACATATTAGAGCGAGTTAGCGAACGCAATAAGCGTTACTCGCTATTATATCCTAAAGAAAAATTACCCGCCCCGGTCGGGTGGCGACAATTATTAGATTGTTAGGGTCTGACCCTAACAAATTAAATAGAATAACTATGCAATTATCCACTTCGGTAGGAGAGATCCCAAAAGTCGGGCCAGTTTATGTAAAAAAGCTTGAAAAAATGGGGGTCAGGACTATTCGCGACCTTCTTTTTTATTTCCCCAATCGCTATGAGGATTTCTCCAATCTCAAAAAAATATCCCAGTTGAAAATAAACGAAACTGCCTGTATCAAGGGCGAAATTATAAAAATTGAAAACCAAACCACATTTAAAAGAAGGTTTTCTCTTACAAAAGCAGTAATCAAGGATTCAAGCGGGATGATGCAAGCCACTTGGTTTAACCAGCCATATTTAGTTCAATCAATCAAGTCCGGCGACATCATTTGTTTGGCCGGAAAAATCTCTATTGGCAAAGAGGGCGCTTATTTCTCCAATCCGGTCTATGAAAAAATTTGGGTCGGGCAAAACAATGAACAAAACGGATTCACCCACACCGGCAGAATAATTCCTGTTTATCCTGAAATCAGGGGTGTTTCTTCTCGATGGCTAAGATTTATTATCAAACCATTACTAAAAGAATTTTCTAATAAAATTTCAGAAACCCTGCCAGAGGATATTGTAAAAGAAAACAATCTCTTGCCTATTAAAAAAGCTATTTCTGAAATCCATTTTCCAAGCGCTGCCAAAATGGCGGAAAAAGCAAAATACCGGTTTGCCTTTGAAGAATTACTGCTGCTGGAATTATTTGTTTTGGGCAAGAAAAAAGAAATTTCCCGGCTCAAAACGGTTCCTATGCCGATTAAAGTGGAAATAATCCAGCGATTTGTGGAATCGCTTCCCTTTAAGCTCACTGATTCGCAGAAAAAAGTCGCCTGGAGAATCTTAAAAGATATGGAACGCAGCAGGCCTATGTCACGTCTGTTGCAGGGAGATGTCGGGTCCGGTAAAACCGTCGTAGCTGCCATGGCCGGATTAAATGTAATAAAGTCCGGGAACCAGGTTGCCTTTATGGCCCCCACCGAGATTCTTTCCAAACAACATTTTGAGACCCTCGGCGCTCTGTTGCAGGATTGTAAAATAAACATCGGACTTCTTACTTCCAAAACAGACAAATTTATTTCCAAAAAACTCAAAAGACAGATAGTGGAAATATCCAGAAAAAAACTTTTAGAAAATACCCTAAAGGGAGACATAGATATTTTGATAGGCACCCATTCTTTAATTCAGGACAAAGTAAAATTCCTTAAATTAGGCCTGGTTATTTTAGACGAACAGCATCGATTCGGCGTGGAACAGCGAGCCAAATTACATCGCGCCGGCAAAACCATTATTCCTCATCTATTATCAATGACAGCCACTCCTATCCCCCGAACCCTAGCCCTAACAATTTATGGGGACTTGGATTTGTCTTTAATCGACCAAATGCCGAAAGGGCAAAGAAAGGTTAAAACCCTTTTGGTTCCTCAAAAAGACAGAAAAAAAATCTATAAACTGATTGAAGAAGAAGTAAACAAGGGCCGACAGGCGTTTGTAATCTGCCCCCGCATTGAAGAAAAGAAATTAGAAGAGGGCGAGGAAGATAAATCCGGATGGTCGGAAGTAAAAGCGGTTAAAGAGGAATACGAGCGGCTCTCTAAAGAAGTGTTTCCCCAATTTAAAATCGCAATGCTTCACGGTAAAATGTCGTCAACCGAGAAAAACAAAATTATGAAAGATTTTAAGAGGCAGAAAACCAATATTTTGGTTTCCACTTCTGTGGTTGAAGTGGGAATAGACATCCCCAACGCAACCGTAATGGTTATTGAGGGAGCGGAAAGATTCGGCATGGCGCAACTCCATCAGTTTAGGGGCAGAATAGGCAGACAAGGCGACCAGGCATATTGCCTGTTATTTTACAACGCTCGCTCTAAAAACGCTTATGCCCGACTCAAGGCGTTAGCCACTATAGATAATGGCCTGAAGCTGGCGGAGAAGGACTTGAAGATAAGAGGACCCGGACAATTTTTAGGAACAAAACAATGGGGACTGCCCGATATCGCAATGAACGCCTTGGATGATTTTTCTTTGGTGGAAAAAACCAGAGAAACGGCGCAGGACATTTTAACGCGCGACCCGGAACTAAAAAATCTCCCTTTCTTAAGGCAGAGATTAATTTCTTTCCGCCAAAACATCCACCTGGAATAAAATGATTAATCAGTAATTAATAATAATTAATCACTAATCATTAATTATTAATTATTTTTCTGTGCTTTGGGGTAGGCCAAAACCCCATATATTTTCCTAAAAGCAATCTTGTCTGGGCATCTATGGCCGGGAAAGCGGTAAGAAATATCATTGTAAGAGGCAATAGCACCCACTGTGAGCAAGCCCATAAAAGATTCAGTTTTTGCTTCTTCGTGTCGGGCTTTGGGGGCAAGAGATAAAAGCTGTAATACATAGATAGAACCAGACCAAACATTGAGACGGTCAAAATTCTGCCGAGTATCTTGGGTAGATTATAGGAAAAAACGGTCTGAGTGAATTCCGCCCCGCCAAAATAAATCGGCAGCCAACCAAGGACGAAGATAAGGATAGGGGCGCAAGCCCAGTTCCAGTGCCCTTCTATAATTTCAAACGCCAAAGTAATCTTTCTTTTGAGAGATATTTTTTTATTCTTCCAAAAACCAAAAATAAAATAAGCGATTTCTCCTGCGCCATAAGCCCATCTCCGCTGTTGTTTATACATATTAATAATTGTTCTGGGAAATGTTTCCGCTGCGTTGGCATCCATTGATATGGAGCAATGCAACGGCTCGACGCGGTAATCGCCATCGTAGAATAAAAAACATTGCCAAAAAATCCGGGAATCATCAGAAACAACATCTGTCTGTTTAAATCCAACATCCACTAACGCCCTAAAAGGCATTGAGTGCGATGAAAAGGTTATCAACTTTTCAGGCCTTTCCTGATTAATCAGATGCCAAAAACTTGAAGAAAAAGAAAAAATCCTTGATATCCCCGGGGCCTGCCAGACATTATTCAAAAATAAAGGTATTGGCTGAAAGCTGGTTCGCAGCGGCTTCGGGGTGGTGAGATAGTGATAGGTAAGACAACTGAAATAATTGGGGGAAACAACCGTGTCTATGTCAAAAGACGAAAAAATAATCTTTTCAAAAGGGATATTGAGTCCAGATATCAACTCTTCGCCCTTTCTGGCTGCCCAGGTTTCATTTGAAGATTTGGCCGCTATCTCCCCGGGCCGGTCTTTTGGGTGGACAGTAATAGAAAATCGACAAAAGCTGTTTTGGAATTCCTGATTTATCTTCTGCGCCAATTCATTATTAAAATCGCTTCCAGCCCTTTCCTCTTGGGCCAAAAAAACAATCATTTTCTCTTTGGGATAATCGGTCGCCAAAAGCGATTTTAGGGAGTCCCGCACCACCTCATATGGCTCTTTATACATTGGCAGCACTACTAAGTGGTAAATCTCTTGCCAATGATTTATCGATAAATCTTTAGAAAAAATATTGAGCCCATTTAGTTTGTCCGGCCAATCGATCTTCTTGTTCTGTTTCATCCTTCGGTAGCTTACTCTCATATGGAATGAAAAATATATTGTTTTAGAGAGCCAATATATTACAAAAACAATAATAAAAATAGAGACCCAAATGGGTTTGAAATAAGAGAGCAAAATGGCGCCAACGAAACTTGCCCAAGTCATTAAGCCGGGCAACATTTCTAAAAAACGGTAGAAAAGCCGCTCCCTTGTCTTTTTCAAATCAGAGGCAAAAGCAATTCTTAGATAGTATTTATCGGACATAGAAAAGTAGGGATAACCCTCCTTCGCCCCTCGCCTTCAGCTCGGGGCTTCGGCGTGGTATAAAAATAAGTAAGCTCGCTTTGCTCGCTAACTTCTTCTAATACGGCCCTACGGGGAGTCGAACCCCGGTCGTCAGGTTGAAAACCTGATGTCCTAACCATTAGACGATAGGGCCAAGTTAATCACTAATCAATAATAACTAATCACTTATCACTAATCAATAATAACTAATAACTAATAACTGATCATTGATAATGGCTTTATGATAGATAAAAAGTTGTAAAAATTCAAGGGTCTTGATATCCTAAATAAACAATGAAAATTTTAGCCATTGAAACATCTTGCGATGATACTTGTATTGCTTTGGCAGACGGTTCTGCCAAAGATTTTAAATTGCTGTCTAATCTCATCTCGTCGCAAGTAAAAATTCATAAAAAATGGGGAGGAGTGTATCCGACCCTGGCAAAGAGAGAACATCAGAAAAACCTGATTATGCTTTTAGAGCAAAGCTTAACGGAAACGAATATGCTTAAATTAAAAGTTAAAAGTGAAAAATTAAAAATTACAGATAAAAATTCAAAAATAAAAGAAATATTAGGAAGAGAAAAAATCTTGCTTGAAAAAACAACAAAATTTCTGGCGAAATATCAGAAGCCGAGGATTGATTATATCGCAGTGACAATAGGGCCCGGACTTGACCCTTGTTTGTGGACCGGAGTCAATTTCGCCAAAACGCTCGCCTATTGGTGGAACATCCCGATAATTCCCGTCAACCATATTGAGGGACACATCCTCGCCAATTTTTTACCAAAAATTGGCGAGAACACAAAATGCAAAACGAAAAATGCAAAACAATCTGCCAAAAATATAATAAAATTTCCGGCCATTGCCTTAATCGTAAGCGGGGGGCACACGCAGATTATTCTCATCAAAAAAATCGGGCAATACAAAATATTAGGGGAAACAAGAGATGATGCCGCTGGCGAAGCGTTTGATAAGATAGCAAGAATCCTCGGCCTTGGCTATCCGGGAGGACCAATTATCGCTCAACAAGCCGAAAAATTATCAACCCGCCCGAGGCGGGCAAACAATCAATTATCAATAAAACTGCCAAGACCGATGTTTAGGACTAAGGATTATGACTTTAGCTTCTCTGGACTTAAAACCGCAGTATTGTATGATTATCTAAAGCGAAGCCCTAAAATTAGAAAATCAAAAAAATATATTCAGGCAATGGCGAAAGAGGCCCAGCAATCGGTTATTGATGTCTTGATAAAAAAAACCATTAAAGCAGTAAAGGATTATAGGGTAGAAACAATTATGCTTGGCGGGGGCGTGGCAGCGAACAAAGAATTAAGAATACAATTTGAGAGAAAGGTTCAAGAATACAACCCAAAGGCCAAATTTATTGTTTCTATCAATAAATTTTGCACTGATAACGCAGCGATGATAGCGATGGCTGCGTATCTGCAAACCCCCGGCAAAAGAGCGATGAAATGGGAAAAAATCAAGGCAGAGCCAAACCTCCGCATCAGTGATAACTGATCATTAATCATTGATAATTGATAACTGATAACTGACAACTGATCATTAATCATTAATAACCGATAATTGATCATTGATAAATGATTAGTGATAAGTGATAACTGATTATTAATTAAATTATGTTCCAATACCCTATTTTCGTAATTCTCGGCCTTGTCCCCAGCGTTGTCTGGCTGCTATTTTATCTTAGAAAAGACAAGAGGCCCGAGCCGAACGAAATGGTCATAAAAATATTTATTTACGGAATGGCAATTACTCTCCCGGTCGCTCTGATAGAATGGGGCTTTGTAAATGTACTCAAAAACTTTGACCTGTCCTCTGCCGTAATGCTGGCAATCTATTTTCTGCTGGGGGTCGCTTTGGTTGAAGAAGTGGCAAAATATTTAATCATAAAGTTCAGAATACTGAAGGACCCCGCGTTTGACGAACCGATAGACGCGATGATTTATATGATTATCGCCGGACTGGGATTCGCCGCGTTAGAGAATATCCTGGTCCTCTGTACTCTACAGGAACCGGAACTTTTACAAAAAACGGTTCTGGCTTTAAGCGGAAGATTTATTGGCGCCACTTTTCTGCATGCTCTTTGTTCGGCAAACATCGGATTCTTTTTAGCCCTCTCTCTTATCAAAAAAAAGAAAAATACATTTCTTTTTCTCCTCGGATTAACTGCTTCAATTGTCTTGCACGGGGTATATAATCTTGCTATAACAATAGAAGGATGGTCTAAGGCAGTAATTATAATATCAATGCTTTTCGGCTTGTTCCTTGTTGTCCTATACGAATTCAAAAAGATTAACAAATTAAAAATTTACGGCATGCGCCAACCACTCCAATAATAACATGTTTAAAAAATCAAAAATAAAACAAGCAGAGCAGAAAGAAAAACAGCCCCAAGAACAATGGTTCTCTCAAAACAGCGAAGGCGAATTGGCGATTGACGCTTATGAAACCGAAAAGGAAATTGTCATTCAATCAACAATAGCGGGCATCAGCGCCAGCGACTTGGATATTTCCGCCGAAGACGATATGTTGATTATCAAGGGCTCCCGCCAACGGCCGGAAAACGAGGGCATAAAAAATTACTTTCAACAGGAGTGCTATTGGGGACCCTTTTCCAAAAAAATCATTTTGCCTGAAAAAGCGAAAATCACTTCTGCTAAGGCGGAGGTCAAAAATGGAGTGCTTACTTTGAGAATCCCCAAGGCCCAAACCGTTTCCAAAAAAAACATTGTTGTAAAGGATAAATAAGAACCTTAGAGATTTTATGATAAAACTTGAATCTGTCTGTATAAAAATTATTCGGACTTCTTTTTATTTAATCCTCTTAAGTCCTCTTATTATCATCCCCGGATTGATTTATCCTTTCAGTATGAGCAAGGCCTTATTCTTTAACTTCTTTACCGAAGTCATTTTTTTTACTTGGCTAATTTTAATCGCTTTCTCTCCTCAATACCGCCCCAAAAAAAATATTGTTCTGTTGTTGTTCTCTTCTTTCATCTTAGTCCTGATATTGGCAACAATTTTCGGAGTAGATGCCTTCCGAAGCTTTTGGTCTAATTTCGGGAGAACGGGAGGACTATTAATGTGGCTCCATCTATTTGCTTTTTTTGTGGTTATCACTTCTGTTTTTAAAAGACAAAAATGGCTGACCTTTATAGTCTGCTCCGTACTTTTCGCCACCATCGGCTCTCTCATATTTTGGTTTGATAAAACCGGACTTCCAGGATTACCCTCCATAAGATGCGGTTCATTTATTGGCAACAGTTCTTTTCTCGCAAGCTATCTGCTTTTCAATGTTTATTTCGCCATTTACGCTTTTTTTGCCTTAAAAGAAAAAAAGGAATTCAAGTTTTGGCTTATAGATAAAGCAAGAGGCGCTTTCCGCTGTCTAATGGGTATCAGCGTAATAATAATCTCCGCTACCTTGATTGATAGCGGAGGCAGAGCTTCTGCCGTGTCTTTTCTCGCCACCTTGCCTTTGCTTTTTCTTCTATGGTTAAGTTTTAAGGGAAGAAAAAGGAGGACTATTGTCCTTGGAAGAGTTGGTTTGTTGCTATGGGCCTTAGCATTCATAATAATTGTAACATTGCTTCTCATTCCTCACAGTGTAATTCAAAAAGAATTTGACAGCAAAACAAATGGAGCCCGAACCATTGTTTGGCAAGAAGCGTGGGATGCTTTTTTAGAAAGACCCGCGCTTGGCTGGGGCCTGGAAAATTTTATTATAGCTACGAACAAAAGCTTTAATCCACGCCTCTTATATATCGAGGAATATACGTTTGACAGAGCCCATAATATTATCTTTGATAATTTGGTTGACGCGGGAGCTTTGGGATTCGCAGGATATTTTTCCCTTATCGGGTTTTCTATTTACCTGCTATGGAAACAATATCTTCGTAAAAAAATAAGTTTCTGGACAGCAGCCGTCCCCTCGGCTCTTCTGATAGCGCATTTTATGGGAAACTTGAGCGTATTTGACACAACCGCAAGCTTTATTATGTTCGCATTTTTGCTCGGCTTTATTGCGTCGTCTATACAAGAAACTCAAGAGTCCAAAAGCGCTAATCAACAAACAAATTCCCTCCTCGTAATAATCGCGATTCTCTCTTGCGCCGGGTTTGCGTTCTGCTTTTATTTCTTTATCCAAAAACCAGCCATAGCGAATCACGCTCTGTTAAAAATAACAATCGCGGACGATAAATCCACATTAATAGTAAATCATAATCAAGCGCTTTTTTCTTCTCCGATGAATCAATTTGAGACGAGAAGGAATTTAGCGGAAATTATAATCAACCAGGCGAAAGATGACGACTATAAAAAAGAGGCCTTAGCTCAAGTGACAAATATTATTGGACAAGAGTTGGGAAAAAGCGTTAAGAACTCGCCTCTTGATTACTACAGCTATTTAAATTTGGCTAAAATTTATAATCTTCAAGCCAGATTATTCGGAGAAAAAAATAAGCTTTCACAGGCAGAGGCAATCCTTGGAAAAGCAATAAGTATGTCGCCTGATAATCAAAACGCTTATTGGGAATTATCAAAAACCGAACTTTTGCTCTCTAAAAATGACGAAGCAAAAAAAATGGCGGAAAAAGCCGTTGAGTTGGAACCAAAATTGGAATACGCTCACATTTTTCTAATCAATCTGTTGAGAAATATCAACGAACAAGCTATGGCAAAAGAAAAAACAATAGAAGCAATTGAGATTATCCCAGACATAGCCCCCAAGCTTCAAAAATCTTTTGATGTCCAAAATCTTTAACTTGTTATTATTAGAGGCAATTTGTTAGGGTCGCACCCTAACACCACTCTGACACTAACAAATTAACAGCTATATTCGCTATCCGCCCAGAGTGGATAGTTTTTTTTATTTTTAATTTTTATTTTTTAACTTTTAATTTGAGCGCAACGAATATGCCCCCGGCAGGAGTTGAACCTGCACCTCTTACGAGACCCCCCACCAATGTGCTGGGAGAGAGATTCGAACTCTCAAGGGTCTCCCCGCTGGGTCCTAAACCCAGTGCGTTTGCCAATTTCGCCATCCCAGCACATTGGTGGAGGGCAAGTCGCCAATTCCGCCACAGGGGCATACTCCAATACTAACAAAAACAACTCCCGCCTTCAAGAGCATGGTGGGAGTTGTTTAATAGATAATCTATATAACCGATAAACACTTATACGCTGATAGTTTGACCGAGCAATGCGCCAACTAATGCGATTAATCCTCTAACAATAACCGCAATTGCTATGCCGATTAAAGCATACATCAACATTTTGTTTGCTTTGCCAACTGTTTCAGGGTTCCCCCCGGCGGTAACATACATATAAGCAGCGAAGATAAGCATCAGAACCGCTATTGCCAAAAGAAATCCAAAAGCATAATTAATGAGCGTACCTATTATGCCAAGCGCTTGGGTAGCCGTGTATGATGGCGGCGACGTTGGGGTGACAGCAACGGTCTGCGCCAAAACCGGCATTGCAAACATTCCCACAACAGTGACTAAGCTCATTATTCCCAATATTTTCTTATTCATTGTTTTTTAATTTGTTTATTATTTTTTCTTAATTAACCGACCTTTAAAGTTTTGTTTCATTATCCTATTTTAGTCCACAAGTAAAAAAAAGCAAGCGATTTGTCCACAGGTCTCTAAAACACAACATTAATACCCAAGATTCTCACGATAAGCAAAGCAATCCCCCTTGCCAGTAAAATCAACGCATAGCCGATAATAGTAAAGACAATAATTTTTCTTCCCTTGGTAACCTGTGTCGGGCTTCCGGCGGCGGTAAGGATATTAAATCCGCCTATCATCACAAACAAAACCGCTAATGCGCTTAAATATATGAAAATCCTGTCCGTGATATCTTTTATAAGTCCCACTGTGGTGGTTGCCACTAAGGGATTAATACTCCCCCCCGGAATCGGAGCCGGTGTTGCTCTTTCGGCGACAGTCACGGTTTCTCTTTGTCCCGTAGAAGAACTTCCGGTTGTTACACTTCCGCCAATAGTTGAGCTAGTAGTTTTTGGAATTACTGTAAATGTTCCGGCATTATTATAGGCATGGCTAAAAGGATAACTGCACCTCACTTTTTTGACCTCAGCATCTCCTAACCCAAGAGGCCCAGAGCCGGAACTGGAACTTACGGATACACAAAGGCAAGAACCACCCGATTGCTCTTCAACCGAACCATCTCCGAAATCTATACTCGGAGTACCTGAATACTGGTCATTTAAACAAGTCACTTCAATAACAAGCTGCCCATTTACGGTTTGTCCTATTGATAAATTTGTAGGACTAATTTCAGAAATAAAAACATTGGCGATAGAATAAGTTATGGCATACGCCAAGTTTGGAGTGGAAAATAGGATTATTAATAAAATAATAGTAAAATGGTGTTTTCTCATAAAAACCTACTTTATTTTAACTAAATGTTAATTAAATGGTTGTGTCGGCGCCGATGATTACGCCAACCAAAGCAACCAAGCCCCTGCTAATTACTGCCACAGCTAAACCTATGGCAGCATATATCAGCCAGCTCCTGGCTTGTTTCATTTGTTCCGGATTTCCGCCTGCTGTTGCCAAAAGATAAGCAGCCACAATAAACATCAGGACAGCTACTGCCAATAAAGCTCCGAAAGCATAATTGATTATATTAGACAAAGCCGTGCCTGCTTCCACTCCTTGGGGAAATATTTGTTCTGTCAAAGCGATTATCCCTCTTGATATTGCCACAATGGCAATGCCTGACAAAGCGTAAACAACCACTTTTCTGCCGGTGGAAAATTTCTGGGGGTCTCCGGCGGAAACGACCATCATATAACCGCCGATTATAATCATTAAAACGCCAATTGCCAAAGCGAAACCAAAAATCCAGCTCAAGACCCTGGTAAGCATTTCATCAAAGCTTATATTCCCCGGCGTCAAAGGATTGCTAATAGTGATTTGCGCCTGGGTTTGGCTCGCAATCACAAACAGAAAAAGGATTGTCAGAACTAAAGAAAAAATTAAGGTTGCTTTTTTCATAATTTTTATTGAAAAGTTATATCAGGCGCGAAGAAAGAAGTCATTGCCTTTATTATTAATATTATACCAAGAATTACGGCAGTGTATAGAATAATTTTCTTTCCCAAAATAATCTTGCCCGTTTCCAAACCGGCGAAAATTATCATAAATCCGCCGACAATTATCAACAAGGGCCCTAAAACTATTGCCACCCAAAAAATCATATTCGCAATATCCCTGAATAGTTCTCCAAAAGTAGCGGCATTAAGGGGATTCAAATCATTGTTGGTAGTGGGCGGTTGCGGTGGTCCCTCTATCCGGCAATTCCCGCTGCATCCGTCTCCGGAAACAGTATTACCGTCATCACATTGTTCGTTAGGTGGCTCCAGTGTTCCATTTCCACAGACAGGAGGAGAATTCACAACAGCATTTTTAGAACCGGTTTTGCACTGTGTAGCATCCGAACCGTCACAAACCGTTGCAACAACAGTATAACTTCCAGGACTACCATATTGATGTGAAAAACTTACGCTGCAATGTAACAGATTCCAGTCGACTATGCATGCACCACTATGCGCCGGCTGCCCGTCACCAAAATCCACAGATATATCCCAATGAGTTGCAGTGGGAGGATTTTGATTGACCTTGATTTCAATTTGGCTTGAACTTCCTAAAAATACCGGGTCCACTGAAACCTCCACATACATATCGTTTATATTGATAGCGAATGCAATAAAAGGCGCAAAAATAAAAAAGAAGAGAATCATTGTGGAAAATAATTTTATTGAATTTTTTTTAATTCTCATATTATTTTTATTGTCTTCCTATAATCATCTCAACCAAAGCGATAATTCCCCGAGAAGCGGCGGCTATAGCAAATCCAACTAAAGCCCAAATAACTATCTTCTTCCCCTTATCAAATCTGGAAGGAATCCCGCCCGAAGTTACCATTACATATCCGCCGATTATAATCAGCAGAATAACAAGGGGAAAAGTAATGGTAAAAAGAAGGATTACTGCTTGCTGGATAAACTCTACTATATTATTAGCCACTATGGGATTATCATAGCTGTCAACAGATACGAGCGGACAATCGCTGTCAGAAGCGTTGGCGCAACCATGAGGACAACACCCATTTCCTCCCAAACATCCACAATCAGGGTCCTGGCTCACATCGCAATTGTCCCCGCATATTTGATTACAAACAAAATCATTGCAGGCCGGGGAAGGCGGACAATCGCTGTCAGAACCGTTATCACAACCAAGAGGACAACAGGCATTGCCCCCCAAACATCCGCAATCAGGGTCCTGGTTCACATCGCAATTTGCCGGACAAATACCATTACACCCGTCAGGCGCGCAAACCGGGGGCGCATTACTAACATCCAGGCCTAAGGTCACATCAAGAGGCCAAGTAGGTATTTCACAATGGAAAAGGGCTGTTTTGGGTCCGCTTGTATTATATGTATGGCTAAAAAAATAAGAACAACTCCCAGGGTCGCCAGGGAGAGTAGGAATAGACCAAGTGCAATTAGGGTCAGCATGGCATTCGGTTTGCTGACATTGTAAAATTCCTGTTGCTGTGCTATCCCCAAAAGTAAGTGTGCACCAAGCGCCTCCTCCTTCTATCACCTGGGCTGTTAAATCAATTGCTTGCCCCACAATCGGATTATTGTTAGAAGAAATTAAGCTAATACTATAAAGGCCATTACTGGCCGAAGCAGCATAGATTATATTCTGGACAAAAAACACTCCCAGCAGAATCAAGCTTAAAAAAATAATCTTTTTTTTCATTTCGCTAAAAAAATTTACAGCTTCACGAAAATTGCTCCCCAATGATAAGTGCCGGCCTCTAATTCTTTTACCAGCTTAATGTCCATAAACTTGACTATTTTATGCGCTTCTTCAAAAGAAATCCTTTTTTCTTCGGGCCCAAAAGGAGAATCCGGGTTCCAATCAATTATCACTAAGTTTCCTTTCCGCTTAAGCGCCCGCTTGGCTTCTTTTAAAAACGCTTCCTTGTCCTCTATTTGGAATAAGGTATTCGCAATCAGCACCAAATCCATTGACTCGTCTTTGAGGGTAGAGCCCTTGGGCTCCTCTAAATCGCCTTGTATTGTTTTGATATTGGGCAAGCCCTCTCCCTTGGCTCTTCCTTTTAAAGCGGAAAGCGGTTCTTCCTGGATATCCAAGGCATAAACCATTCCTTTCGGCACCCGCCTTGCCAAAGCAATGGCAAAACCGCCCGGACCACAGCCAAACTCCGCTGTCTGCCAATCCTGACTTAAAGGAATCTGCTCTATTATTTTTTCCGGCTCCAAAAAATCAACCATAATAAAACTACAATTTTATTAATGAAATGACTTTGTCGCCCTCGTCTAAGCGCATTATCCTAACTCCTTGAGTCGCTCTGCCGAGCACGGATATCCCTTTGGCCGTAGTCCTTATAACCTGACCTTTTCTTGATATGAATATTAACTCTTCATCTCCTTTAACGATTTCCGCCTTAACCAAATCCCCTGTCTTGGCGGTCAATTTGGCTGTCATAATCCCGGTCCCTCCTCTGCTTTGCTGGCGATAAGTGGAGATTCTACTTCTCTTCCCGTATCCTTTGCTAGTCACTATTAAAATATAATCCTTGTCTTGGTCTTGCTCAACCGCCTCCATTCCGATTACCTCATCATCTTTCTTGAGATGCATTCCCTTGTTGCCGGCAGCGCTTCTCTGCATCGGCCTTATCTGTTCTTCTTTGAATCTGATTGACTGGGCCTGCTTGCTTACTAAAATTATTTCGCTTTTACCGCTTGTCTTTTTAACAGACCTCAAAGAATCGCCCTTCTTAAGCCGAATCGCTATCAAACCGGAACTCCTCAAATTGCGGAACTCTTCAAGCGCGGTTCTTTTAATTATACCATTCTTGGTCGCCATCACTAAATATTTCATCTGTTCGCTGTCGTCCTTCTTCCCAAGAGACAAAACCGCTAAAATTTTATCTTCCGGGCTGATTTCCAGAAAATTGACCAATGCTCTGCCTTTTGAAATTCTGGTCGCGGAAGGCACTTCATAAGCGGGCATTGAAAAAACCTTGCCCGAATCGGTAAAAACCAATAATTTATCAAGCGTATTCGCCAAGAAAAAATGTTCTACAAAATCATCATCATGGGTCTTAATGCCGGCAATGCCTTTCCCGCCTCTCTTTTGAATCTTATAGGAAGAAGGGCTCACTCTTTTGACATAGCCCTTATTGGTAAGAGTAATTAAAACCTCTTCTTCCGCTACCAAGTCCTCTTCTGATATTTCTTCCGCGTTTTTCCTATACACCTTGGTTCGGCGCGCGTCAGGATAGGATTCTTTTAATTCTTTGAGTTCTTGTTTAATAACTGCCTTTATCTTTGCCGGACTTTTAATAACTTCAGACAATTCTTCAATTTTGGCTTGTATCTCCTTAAGCTCTGCTTCTATTTTTTGCCTCTCAAGCCGGGCTAAGGCAGAAAGTTTGGTCTCTAAAATGGCTTCTGCCTGAATGTCGGTAAGTTTGAATTTTTTCTTAAGATTACTCTTGGCGTCTTCCCGGTTTTTGGATTTCTTAATGGTTTCAATAACTTGGTCAATATTTGCCAAACATTTTGCCAACCCCAAAAGAATATGCTCTCTTGCCTTGGCTTTGGCTAAATCAAATTTGGCTCTCCTCAAAACCACCTCCTGACGGTGTTTTAAGAAATATCCGAGCATTTCCGCCAAAGATAAAACCTTGGGTTGAATTCCATCAACCAGGGCTAACATATTAAGATGGAATTTTTTCTGCAAGTCGGTGGCTTTGTATAAGCAATTCAAAACCTTCTGAGGAAACGCTTCTTTCTTCAATTCTATAACGATTCTGATGCCTTCTCTATCTGATTCATCTCTGGCGTCTCTCACCCCTTTAATTTTCTTTTCCTGAATCAGTTTGGCTATCTGACCTACCAAAGTGGCCTTATTAACCTGATAAGGTATTTCATTAATAATAATCTTCCACCCCCCTTTTTTCTCCTCGACAATCTCCGCCTTGCCCCGAATCAAAACAGGCCCCTTTCCTTGGGCATAAGCAGAGATTATTTCTTTTTGATTGAAAATAATGCCTCCGGTTGGAAAATCAGGACCTTTTATAAATTGAAACAATTCCTCGGTTGTCGCTTCCGGATTATCAATTAAATATATGGCTGCATCACATGTCTCCACAAGATTGTGAGGAGGGATGCTTGTCGCCATACCGACTGCAATTCCCAATGAGCCGTTTAATAGAAGTTGGGGAAGGGGAGACGGCAAGACCGTCGGTTCTTTTCTGGTAGAATCATAATTGTCTATGAAATCAACCGTGCCTTTGTTTATGTCTCTCAACATCTCTTGCCCGATTTTGGACAATTTCGCCTCCGAATATCTCATTGCAGATGGAGGGTCCCCATCAATCGAGTTATGGACAAAAACACCAGCTCCCAAAGCAAAATTATGGTAACAATCAACACTCACATCATAGACGTCTTCCCTCCTACGAAGAATCTTTGTTTTAACTATTTTATGATTATATATTTGGGCTTTCTCTGCAATCTCTGAAAAATCATTAAAATAATTCAGAGCGTTTTCTATTTTCGGAATAGAGAAACTCCTCTTCTCTTCGTAAATCTCCGGAGTAATCTTGCCGTATTTCTGATAAAGAGAATGCGCATAGCCCAAAATCCTACTCTTAATAACTCTTTCTTGATAGAGGGGGTCTTTCCATTTATTTTTTAGAGAAATCCGGGCCTTATCTGCTAAATTATTCATATACTCCGGATTCTCTGCTATCCTATACTTATTCGCTCTTATTACGCCTTGTATAAATTTATCCCTGAAGTCCTGGGCCTGCCATTGCTTAATAGCTTTCTCTCTGTGTAATTTGCGTATTTCGGGATTACTCCACAATTTATCGTGCATTTTCTTGAAATGGTCTGGAGGATATTTAGCACGATATTCAGGGTTAGCCCATAGCTTCTTAGCTCGGTAGCTCAATCCTTCTCTAACCGCTGGGTCTTGGAATTTCTCCTTCATCAATTTTGAAATATGCTCTCTATGTTTTGGATTGGCCCATAGTTTCAAAGAAAGCATTCTCGTATACTCTGCCATTTGAGCCCTGTATTTTTCGTCTTGCCACCTTTCTTTCATCTCTGCCGATTTAAGGTTGCTCATTAATTCTTGAAAATCCTTTTTTCCCCATAATCTTTTCAGATTTTCGCTTGACATTTGCCTCATAAATTCCTTGTATTCCGGGTTCCGCCATTTTTTCATCATTGCTTCTATCCATATTGCTCTGCGACCCACATTTTTCCACATCTTTCTATTTGATTCTGACATTCGTCGTGAGTAGGCCTCTCTATTTTTTGGATTACTCCAAAATTTCTCTCTTCCCTCTGCAATTTTAGCAACATATTCCGCATCATTTTTGTGACGAGAAGAGGCAATTTCTTTATGTTTTTTCCAATGATCTTCCCATTGTATCCGTAAAATATTGTCTGGGTTATTATTAAATTTATTAAAATCCTTATGGTGCCTTATTCTTCCAGCGCCAACTTTATAAATTCCATTCTTTAAATTCCACTCATCTGATAATCTATGAATAAAATCCCAATGGTTTTTAGTCGGCTGATACGCCATTTCATATCCTTTAACATTCAAATCCTCCGCCCCATCATAATGCTTGATATAGAGTGGCATCAAGGAATCTCCCTTTGCTAAATCTTGAGCCTGTCTGTAGCTGCCATTCCTCAACATAAAGCGGTGATCTATTGTACACCTAATCTTTTCTCCGTTGTCCAGGGCCACTTCCATAATCTTTTCTTTTTTTCTGGTTAATCTGGCTTTTTTGATTTCTGCTATCTCTATTTCTCCGCTTTCATGATTAAACGCAAATCCCCAATGCCTTTTGCCGTTCTTTTGTTCTTTAACCAAATCCTCAAAGTTTAAATTTCGTCCGTCACATAATTTGATTTCGGTATCTCCCGTGAAACATCCAAAATTGCCTTGACCTTTTACCAGCATATATCTTAAAGAGAAATCCTGCGCCATCCTTACCAAAGAATCATAAACCGCAGTATCGCTGTGGGGATGGTATCGCCCAAGCACTGCGCCAACCACCGTGGCTGACTTTCTAAACCTTGCGTTATAATAAAGACCCTCCTCTCCCATCGCATAAAGGATTCTCCGGTGGACCGGCTTCAATCCATCTCTTACATCAGGCAGCGCGCGGGAAACAATTACCGACATCGCATAATCAATGTAGCTCTCTTTCATCTCCTCGCTAACCTCTCTGGGCTTTATATACCCTATATTATTTGACACCTCTTCGCTATTTTCGTGAACGGCCTTCTTATTCTTGTTATTTTTTTCCGGATTTAATTTTGGCATAATTTAATAAAAATTATTCGTTAGAATCAGGAATTTCAAAGGAAGGAATATTAAGCTGCTTCCCAAAATTCCGAAAATCAAATGACTTGAACCTGAAAGTAATCACTGCAAAAAAAATAAGCAAAAGAATCAATCCAATGATTGCCACCGACGCCCATAAAACCATTTTTCTTTTTTCTAAAGATAATGCTCGAATCTTTTGTAAAAATTTCATTTTCTATGGCTTCAAAACTACTATTTTCGTTTCCGCCGGCAAACCTTGTTTCTTTATTTTTAATGATGGCTGCGCCTCGATATTTTCCTGTCCCATCACCTTAAAAAAACTCTCAATATCTTTCAAATTCGCTTTTGCGCCCGGCAACTTGTAATGCATCGGTATCACTATTTTCGGCTCTATCTGATTAATAATCTTAGAAGCGCCGACTCCGTCAATAGTGTAAGTGCCTCCTATCGGAATCATTAATATGTCAATGTCTCCTATCGTCTCAACCTGTTCGGAGGTAAGTTCATTCTGGTTCAGATCGCTTAAGTGGCATAGCCTAAGGCCTTCTGCTTCAATCGTATAAATCGTAATCTCGCCTAAATCTTCTTCTCCGATACTCCCGTGAGAAGCCGGGATGCCTTGGATAGAAATTCCTCCTACCTCGTATTCCCCGGGACCCTCAATCAAAAACGGCAAACCTTTTATCGCTTTAACATTATTATGGTCAAGATGCTGATGGGTAACTAACAAAATATCCGCCGTAAGCGAGGGCATTTTAAAGCCGGTATATTCCGGCGAAAATGGGTCTATAATAATTGTTTTCTTTTCGTTTTGATGCAGGGGCACCCTTACTTCAAAACACGATTGACCGTGCCAAAGTATGTCCATATATCTAAATATAATAAATTTTTATTTGCTTTTCTATTATTATCATATCATCTATTCCTATCATTTTCAACGCCAAAAACCAAAAAATAAAAATGTAAAACGAAAAATGACAAATGAAAATCTAAGAATGGAAAAAATTTTGGCTTTGGGATTTTTAACTTTTAACTTTTAACTCCTCTTGCCTTATCCGGAATCTTATGATACTCTTTATTCTACTATGATTAAAATAATCGAAAAAACAATCCAATTAAAAGATGATTTGCAGAATATTGCCTCTCCGCCGAAAAAAGGGCAAACCATAACGGGTAAAATTATCGGAACCGACCATTTCGCCGTTTATGTTGATTTGGGCCCTATCGGCGTGGGCGTGATTTATGGGAGAGAATATTATTCGGCCAAGGATATTATAAAACGCCTTGAGCCCGAGGCCACGATAAAAGCAAAGGTGGTAGAAGTGGATAATGAAGATGGCTATTTAGAATTATCTCTTACTGATGCTCAAAGAGAGGTAAGTTGGGAAAATCTGAAAGAAACCGAACGAGCGTCCCAGACGGTTATGGTCAATATCGCGGGAGCGAACAAAGGTGGACTTTTGGCTGAAATGGAGGGAGTTAAAGGATTCCTCCCCTTATCACAGCTTTCAATCAAAAATTATCCTCGGGTTAAAAATGGGGACTCGACTGAAATATTGAAACATCTGCAGGAATTAGTCGGTCAACAATTAGAAGTAAAAATTATTGATGTTTCTTCGCAGGATAACAAGCTCATCTTCTCTGAAAAGGCGGTTACTTCAAAAGCAATAAGTGAACTCTTGGAACGATACAAAGCCGGAGATATAGTGGAAGGAAAAATCACCGGACTTGCGAACTTCGGCGCGTTTATAAAATTCCCCTTGCTAAAAGAAAACGAAGTAAAAGAAGCGGAATTGGAAAAAGTTCAAGCCGAAGGCCTTATCCATATATCAGAGCTTGACTGGCAATTGATAGATGATGTTTCTGATATAATCAAAGTAGGCGATGTGGTCAAAGCGAAAATTACCGATGTTTCTCGGGATGGGAGGGTTTCTTTGTCTTTGAAAGCATTAAAAGAAGACCCTTGGAAAGACATAGACACAAAGTACAAGAAGGGCGATATTGTGGATGGAGAAGTCGTAAAGATAAATCAATTAGGAGCGTTTATTGAAATTGAGCCCAAAATCAGAGGATTGGTTCATCTCTCTGAATTCAATCAAGATAAAGTAAAAGAGGGCCTCCAAGAAGGTAAAAAGTATAAATTTGAAATCATTGTTCTTGACGCAGACACTCATCGTATGGGTTTGCGCCTGAAAAACGACTAAAAAACGGCAGTTCCCTTTTATAGAATAATCAAAAGATAATGAAAAAAGCAACGCAAAACTTAGCGAAAAACTTTTTTGTTATCGTGCTGATTTTTTTAGGAATATCGGCCGTTTTCACTTTTCTTTCCCCGGTTTCTCCTGTCAAAAAAGAAATTTCTATAAGCCAACTTGGCCAAGAAATAATTCAAGAAAAAGTTAAGGAAATAGTTGTTGTTGGAAACGATATTCTTGTCACCTATATTGACAACACTCAATCGCAGAGCAGGAAAGAAACCGAATTGGCTCTTTCAGAATCTTTGGCTAACTACGGAGTAGCAAAAGAAAAATTAGAAAAAGTAAACCTTGCGGTTCAAGAGCCCAAGGCGGGCTGGGGGCAAATCGGTTCAGTGTTATTATTTGTCATTCCATTATTGCTTTTCGGTTTTTTCTTTTGGTCATTCGCCCGACAAGCCAAAATGGGAGCAATGCAGACATTTAATTTCTCTAAAGCAAGGGCTCGTGTTTTCGGGGCAGAAGGCCATCCAAGGCAGAAAATAACCTTTCAGGATGTGGCTGGCCTAAAAGAGGCGAAAGAAGAATTGAAAGAAATTGTTGAATTCTTAAAGACCCCTAAAAAATTCTTGGATATGGGGGCAAAAATCCCCAGAGGCGTTTTATTATTAGGTCCCCCGGGCGTCGGTAAAACATTATTGGCAAGGGCGACTGCGGGAGAAAGCAATGTTCCGTTTTTCTCTGTTGCTGGTTCCGAGTTTATAGAAATGTTTGTGGGCGTGGGAAGCGGAAGAGTAAGGTCTTTATTCCAGGAAGCGAAAAAACACAACAAGGCAATTATTTTCATTGATGAATTGGACGCTATCGGAAGGACAAGAGGAATCGGAATCGGCGGAGGCCATGATGAGAGGGAACAAACCTTGAACCAAATACTGGTTGAAATGGATGGATTTGAAAGAGATTCAAAAACAATCGTCGTCGCAGCTACGAATCGCCCGGATATTCTGGACCCTGCCCTATTAAGGCCGGGAAGATTTGACAGACAAGTTGTCTTAAGTTTGCCGAGCATAGAAGATAGGGAAGCAATTCTTAAAATTCACGCTCGCGGCAAACCGTTGGTAGAGAACGCTAACCTTAGAGAAATCGCAGAAAGAACAGCTGGCTTTTCCGGGGCTGACTTGGAAAACCTTTTAAATGAAGCCGCTATTTTGGCTGCCAGAAGGAACAAGCGGCAGATTGACCAAACAGAATTAACGGAATCAATTGAAAAAGTCCTTCTGGGTCCGGAAAGAAAAAGCCATGTACTATCGCCGAGGGAAAAGAAAATTTCCGCCTATCATGAAGCCGGTCATGTTTTAGTGGCGTCTTTCACTAATAAAGGAGAACCGGTAAGAAAGGTCTCTATTGTCTCAAGGGGAATGGCAGCCGGATATACCATTAAATCGCCGATGGAAGAAAAAAGCATCAAAGCAAAATCTGATTTCTTGGCAGATATAGCTACTTTACTCGGAGGATACTTTGCGGAGAAAATAAAATTTAAAGAAGTCAGCACCGGGGCCAGCAACGACCTGAAGGTTGCCTCTGAATTAGCTCGGAGATTAATTAAGGATTACGGGATGTCAGAGAAACTCGGACCCATTGTTTTCGGAGAGAGAAATGAACTTCAGTTCTTGGGCAAGGAGTTCGGTGAAGAAAGAAATTACTCCGAAAAAATCGCCCAGACGATAGACGAAGAGGTTGCAAAAATAATTAAACAAGCGACAAGCCAGGCAATAAAAATCCTCAAAGCAAAGAGTAATCTTCTAGAAAAGCTTTCCAAAGAATTAATGGAAAAAGAAACTTTGGAAAGAGAAGAGATTGAAAAAATTCTCAAAATCAGTAGAAAGCAAAAACAAAAAGAATAAGCGGGCATGTAGCTCAGTTGGTTAGAGCATCCGACTTATAATCGGAAGGTCGATGGTTCGAGTCCATCCATGCCCATACATTAGAACAAGTTAATGAGTGAAATGAATTTATAAGTAGTCCTTCGCTTCACTCAGGACGCTAATATTTCTTGCAAAATCAAAGATTTTGACAAACATTGCGGGCGAGTAGCTCAGTGGCTAGAGCATCCGCCTTACACGCGGCAGGTCAGAGGTTCAAATCCTCTCTCGCCCACCCATCGGCGCAGCATCAGGGCGAATACGCCACATTATGAAAATTATTTATGAAGATGAAAATATTATAGTTTTAGACAAACCGGCAGGAGTCGCTGTTTTTTCAGATAATAATTCCGGGCTGATGGTCGAATTAACGCAATCTAATCCTGAACTTAAAAATGTTGGCGAGCCACCAAGATATGGATTGATTCACCGCTTAGACAAAGATACTTCCGGTATATTATTAGTGGCAAAAAACAATCAGGCCTTGTCTTTTTTCCAAAAACAGTTTAGAACAAGAGAGACGCATAAAAAGTATATTGCGCTGGTCTGGGGAAAAATCCAAGAAAAAGAAGGGGTTATTAAAACCCTGATTAACAGAGATAGGGATGGGAAAAAACAAAGGGCCTACCCTTGTTTAGGGCCTTTAATTAAAAAAAAGGGCTCAAGATTAGCGGAAACGCGATGGCAGGCAATAAAGGAATATGATAAATATACTTTGATAGAGGCGATTCCAAAAACAGGCCGAAGACATCAAATACGAGTTCATTTTGCTTATCTGGGACACCCGATAGTAGGAGACAAGCTGTATTCCTTCAAGCATCAGACAGTAATGAAGGGATTGGAAAGGCAATTCCTCCATGCCAGCGAACTAACAATTAAATTAATGGATGGCGAGAAAAAAACATTTTCTTCTCCCTTGCCGGATGAATTGAAACAATTATTAAAAAACCTATGACACAAGAAAACGAAACCGCAATAAGCCAAGAACAAAAAGCAGAATCAATCCCGGATATCAGGCCCGGAGATACGATTAAAGTTTACCAAATCATTCCGAACCCCGGGACTTCAAAACACGGAGAAGAAAAAGAGAAAATACAGGTCTTTGAGGGGATTGTCTTGGCGAAAAGAAGGCACAAAGAAATCGGCGCCACTATTACCGTAAGAAAGGTAATAGATAGAATAGGGGTCGAAAGGATTTTCCCTATCTTTTCCCCTACTATCAAAAAAATAGAAATTATAAGAAGAGGAAAAGTGAGAAGGGCCAAACTTTTTTATCTTCGACGGGCCAGTGGCAGAAAGGCGCGGCTCAAAGCCAAAGAATTTATACCCGAGATTTCTGTTGAAGAAACTCCGACGGCTGTTGAGAACGAAGAAGGTCCGACACAAGAGCCGGAAAAGGAAAATAAATAAGGAGGGACTGTTAGTTGAAAGCCGAGGTGGAGGAATAGGCAGACTCGCATCCTTGAGGGGGATGTGCCAGCAATGGCGTGTGGGTTCAACTCCCACTCTCGGCACAACACTCTAATGCCTGAAAGCAAAAAATCGTCCTTCGATAAACTCAGGGCGATTTTTTGCTTTTTCTATTCAATCAAATGTCTCTTAAATAATTGTCCGGGATTTAAATATCCAGAACCTCTATGTAACTATAATGCGCTCCAAAATTAAGAGCTTCTTGTTTAGAGGAAAACCAAATGTCCACTTGCTGTGTTTTTCTGGGGTGCATCCTATCTTTGATAACAAAAATTTTATTTCCATATATCTCTGGGATTCTTATCTCTGTCCCGAAAGGAAGAAAATTTGCCGCTACCACGCCATCATGTACCCACTCCCCCGAAGCGGTTATGAAAGGGTCATCATCGGTTTCTGTGGGAGAAGAAGAATAAGCCGTAACAACCACTCTGATTACGTTTGAATCAATGGGATTGTCTATCTTCGGCAGATAATACTCTACGTTGGGAATGACGCTATTCCCTTGGATTAACGACAAACCGCCTTCTGGTTCAAGGTGATTGCCGGACAAGGGATTTACTTGAGAGACAGCTAAAACGCTTGACAGGGAAAAAACTACCCCGCCAACAACGCCCCAGATAATAAAAAATTCAACGTATCCTTGAATTTTGGTTCTCATATATTTATCGTATATTTATCGTGTATCGTCGAAATCTGTCTATATCATATCATTTTTACCCCCCCTTTGTCAAGGGTTTTAGGTAATATATGCACACACATAGTGCGGTTTTAGAATTTTTCAACAAAAAAACGCCAAATTGGCGAATCTTTGGAGCGGGTGAGCGGACTCGAACCGCCGATCTCGACATTGGCAATGTCGCGTTCTAACCAACTGAACTACACCCGCATTAATCTTTCTTAGCAAGCAAATAAGCTCTATCCCTCGTCGCCCCTCACATTCGTTCGGGACTCCTCGGGACATAATAACAACTAAAGCTCGCTCTGCTCGCTAAGTTGTTCTATTGTGTGCCACGGGTCAGAATCGAACTGACGACCCAACGATTTTCAGTCGTTTGCTCTACCCCTGAGCTACCGTGGCATTAGAAAATATTGGCGAGCGAAGCGATGCTTATATTTTCTTATGTCCTGAGGATAGAGTCCGAAGGACTACTGGTACCCCTCGTCTCTTCGCTCCTCAGGATATAAGAATAAGTAAATTCGCTTTGCTCATTAACTTATCCTAATATGGGCGGTATAGGACTCGAACCTATGACCTCATACACGTCAAGTATGCGCTCTACCAACTGAGCTAACCGCCCCTTTATTTTTATTTAAATGCCATCCGATTTTAGAAGGATAATTCTGCTTCTTATAGTGTCTCCTTTTGACAAAATTCCATTTTTCAAAAATTTCGTACTTGCGAAAAAGAAACAACTTCGGATTATCTCTATACATAAGTCTAAACAATTTTTCACAATCGTCAACATAAAAACAAATATCGTATTTTGGAATTTTGACTCCTTTCCTGTCTATTGTTTGATGAATAAACTTTGTTGGAATGGCTAATCTATGACAAAGCGATTGATTAAATCTTGTTATAAACGGCAAACTAGAACTTACGAAACCTGCCTTAATCTGTTGTGTATTATTTACTTCATAAATATATACTGTTCCATCTCCGTCAAAAAATCCGCGAGCGAAATCAGAAAAATATTTTTCTGGAACTTCTATAGAATCTAAATTATGCGTTTTCCTGGGGAATATTCCTATCCCCATCAAGTCTTCACAAATTTCCCTACTGCATACTTGGATTTGACAATATTGATCTCCTGTAGAATTGCGTTTTGTGCTTATAGAGCAATTGGCTACTATGTTTAACCCAATATTTAATAAATGTTGCCTATCTTTTGAGGTTATATTAAGAACATAACTGTTTTTACGATCTTTCCGTTTATAAACACATCCATCTGCCACAATATATCCCAAAACATATGCCATTTCATGGTTCCATGTCTTAAAAAAGTCTCTATTTATTTTTTTTATCGATATTCTTCCCATAAAACAAATTTATGCCGGAGGAGGGATTTGCACCCTCACGGGCATAAGCCCACAGGATTTTAAGTCCTGATTGTCTGCTATTCCAACACTCCGGCATGTTTTCTCTTGAGAGGCCAGGGCGGGAGTTGCACCCACGTATAGCGGTTTTGCAAACCGCTGCCTTGCTGCTTGGCTACCTGGCCCAAAATAATCAATTATCAATAATCAAGTATTAGTTATCAATTATCAATGATTAATTATTAGTTATTAGTTATTAGTTATTAGTTATCATTTGCCATTCTTATGGATTCCTGACAATAACTCTTCAATCCTGCCCGCCTCTTCCACTTGTTTTTCCTCACAAAAGATTATTTTAGGAATCTTTTTTATACGCATCTTTCTGTCCAATATTTTCTGGATGTTATATATATCTCCCTTAAGAGAACTCATTATCTCCTGCCTCCTATCCGCCGGCATCACGCTTACAAACACTTTCGCTTCGCTTAAATCGCCTGAAATATCCACTTTAGTTATTGTCACTAAAATATTCCTATCAAACCCCTCCTCTCTTAAAAGAATATTTCCTATTTCTCTTTTTAAAAGCTCATTAAGCCGGTCTATTCTTGAAAACATTTGTATTATGTTTAAATATCCACTTGCTTTTTCTCTTCCACATAAAAAGATAAAATATCGTCCTCCTCGATCTTGGTTGCCCCGCGGTAGAGTATTCCTATTTCGTCATCCAAAACTCCTCTCTCAACCGTTTTTTTCTCTTTTTGGATTCCGGAAATTGTCCCTTTGCCGATTAGCTCATTGTTCCTGAATATCTCTAACTTGGCATTTTTGGTAATCTCTCCTTCCACCACTCTGCCTCCCACAATCTGGCTATTCTTATCAGTCATAAAAACTTTTAATATCTGCATTTTCCCGATATCTCTGCGCACCATTTCCTGTTCTGCCTCGTGCTTCATCAAACGGCGAAGGTCCTGAATCAGCTCATATACAACCTCATAGTGTAAAATGGTTATTTTCTTCTGGTCGGCTATCCTTAGAGCGCGAACAGATGGCTTTGTCCTAAAGGCAAATATTTTGGCCTTTCCCGCAGCCGCTGTCTGGATATCATCCTCTGTAATGATTCCTACCCCTGATTTAAGAATATGGACCGCCATATCCTGTTTGGGAAGAATTTTAATCATCCCCTCTAAAGCATCTAGTGAGCCGACTACATCTGTCTTCAAAATGATATTCAAAAATTTCTGTCCTTCCTTAACTTGAGAAGATTCTTCCGGTGTTTCTCTGCCTTCTTTTATAACATATTCTCTTGCCTTTTCAATGTCAGAAAAACTTTTAAAAACCTCTCCCACAAAAGGTATCTTCTCAAATCCCAATATTGAAACCGGCTGAGAGGGAATCGCTTGCACAAGATGCTTGCCTTGAAAATCCTCCATGTTTTTTATTTTGCCAATCGCTGACGGCGTGGCCACAAAATCCTGCGTCTCCAGAATTCCATTTTTGGCTAAAAGCGTTGCTACATACCCCCTTTTCTCGTCTAAGTAGGTTTCAATAACTACTCCTTCTGCCGGCTTTTCATATCTGCCCTTAATCCCTTGCATCTCGGCAAGCAACAGAATCATTTCCAATAAGTCGTCAATTCCTGTCTTTTTAAGAGCGGAAGTAAGCACACAGGGAACATCTCCTCCCATATCTTCTGTAGTTATGCCCGCCTTTGCCAATTCGCCTTTAACTTTCTGGGGATTGGCTTCCGGCTTATCTATTTTATTAATCGCCACAATGGCCTGAATCCCTGCTTCTTGAATACAATCTATCGATTCCTTTGTCTGCGGTTTTACCCCCTCTTCGGCAGCCACTACTAAAACGGCTATATCGGCAATATTGACGCCCCTTGAACGCATAGCGCAAAACGCTTCATGCCCGGGCGTATCAATAAAAGTAATTTTCTTTCCTTTGTATTCTACCTCATAGGCTCCGATGTGCTGAGTAATCCCGCCTGATTCTTTTTGAGTAATTCGAAAATCCTTAATCGCTTCCAAAAGCGAGGACTTGCCATGGTCAACATGGCCTATAACCACCACTATCGGCGCCCGTTCCTTTAAATTGTCTTGTTTTGATTGTTTCATAAATAAACCGAGTAATAGGAATAATACACCGAATCTCGCTATTTTTCAAGAAAAAACCGCCTCCTGCGGTATCTTGTCTTATTTTAAATCACAATTCAGGCGAGTAATTTACAGTTAGGGATAAAAGCGCAACGAAACTATCACCTGACATTATGTACTGCCATCTGTTATAAAGTTTCAAATACCAAATCAGCAATATCGCTCCTAAGCTTATTAATTAACATCGCATCCTGTTTTCTTTTGGGAAATGCGCAATTTGAAAGAATAACAATACCAATTTCCCTTTCAATATCACAAATTACAGCACAACCTGTAAATCCTGTTTTTCCAAAGGTTGTTTCTGCGCATTTTTGGCCCATATACCGAGGTTGATTTAATTCCCACCCCAAGCCCGTACATTGACCTATGTCTAAAAGTTGGTTGGTGTACATTTGCTCTACGATTTCTGAAGAAAAATAGCGTTGGCCGTTAAACACGCCCTTATTTAAAAGCATCTCTAAAAAGGTAAGGAGATCCGAAACGGTGGAGAACAAACCCGCCGAGCCAACATTTGTCATTTGTTTTAAGGTATAAGCGCTTTCATCATGCACCTCTCCTTGGATTACCCCATGTCTCCACTCCTGAATTTCTGTAGGCACAATTTCTTCTTTTGGGAATTTGTCTAATGGCTCAAATAAAGTATGTTCCATGTCTAAGGGTCTAAAAAAATAGATTCCGCCAAGTTTGTCGAGAGATTCATTAAAAATTCTCTCAACCACTAACCCCAAAAGAATGCTTGTTGCGTTAGTATAAAAAAACTTTGTTCCAGGAGGCGATTCAAATTCGGCAGTAAAAATAATATCCAAAATTTCTTCGGGGCTACGATTTTTGTAAGCCGAGAGCCTAAATTTCCCTTCGGGAGAATTCGACCTAAAAACAAGGGTTTGAGTAAGGAGATGTTTAATAAGGACAGCATTCCTCGCAGAATTTCTGAACTCGGGTATAAAATCGACCAGTTTATCGTTCAAGTTTAATTTGCCTTCATCTATTAATTTCAGAGCTAACGAAGCCGTAGGAATAGATTTGGTAATAGATGCCACATCAAAAATAGAATCTTCCTGTACTATGGGCGCATCATTTTCGTAAGTAAAATAACCAAATGGAACGACAATGCGCTCCTTATTTTTCTTGATAATACCAATCACACAACCCGGAAATACTTTTTCTTGGATTGCTTGAGTTATTCTATTTTCAATTTTCTTTTTAAGCATCTTACTCATCCGATAACAAATTTCCCTGGCGCAGCGGAGCCAGATATGCCGCATTGGTTAATGTATGATTCTTTAATCGCGAAGCAATTTGCTAAAATATAATTATAAAAATTTTGATTGAATCATGGTTCCATTACGAAATTTTCCAGTATTGCTATTATTATTTTTTCTCTCTTCAAACGTCTTTTCTACAATATGTTTAGATATTTCTTCATCTACTATTTTTTTATAGTTTAGATAATTTTTTAATCTATTTTCCGCGTCTTTTATGTATTCTTTTGAAATATCTATACCAATATAATTTGAAGCTAATAATTTTGCAGCCAAACAAGTCGTTCCGCTGCCAACATACGGATCCAAAACCACTCCTTTCTTGTCGTCTAAAATAGAATAAATTATTCTCGCTGGTAGAATCAACGGGAATGGGGCAGGATGCCCATTTTTTCTTTCAGGAGGAAATCGCCAAATTGAAGTTAGCAGTGCGTGTTTAGATTTTAACTCCTTTCCAATTTTATTACCGTCAATTGGTTTATAAAGCCAATAAATTCTTTCGTCAATCTGCCAAAAACGCCAACCCCTAATATTCGCTGCAATCATTCTGTCCCAAGTTATTTCCTGTCTAATTGTCCATTTTGTTTTTTGAACCCATTCAACTGGGTGCAACATTTTACCTCGCGTCCATCTTATTTTATGATTATAGAAAAATGAACCACCCGGTTTTGTAACCCTAAAAACTTCATCCAATACTTTAATTTGTTGCTCTTGATAGATTTCTTCAGGAACGCTGTCGCTCGCTATGTTATATTTAACATTCTTAACCAACCAGCCCTTATGTTTTTCGCCCTTATTATAAGGTGGTGATGTGATGCTTAAATCAATAAAACTATCATCAATTTTTTTTAAAACATCAAGGGCATCGCCCTGAATAATTTTATCTTTTGGTTTCATTGTTTATCCTTTTCAATAAAAAATCGTAATATTTTTTAGTAAGATATTTCTTATTCTTTTCTAATTTTTCTCTTTCTAGATAAACTATTTTTAATTCCTTACAATTTTTATAATGTTCAAAAACAAAGTTAGCGCTACGTAAAAATTCACCGGATTTATCTCCATCCGGAAATCTCCTTTTAAGTTGGATATTTAATCTCTTAACAAAAGACTGGCAACTGAACGGAAATTCTAAAACATAAACAAGCTCTCCGTCAACAAAACCGCTAATCAACATATTAAGACTTTCTTTCTTATCTCTCGCCAATCGTTTGTACGTATAGTCGGTAAAATTACCTCCGCCATTCAAACGGCGAGGATTTTTTCTTTTGCTATTGTCCTCTGTGTTTAAATTTTGAGGTTTTGCTTCACATGCTATAGTTTCGCCACCAATTTGAGTTGATTGCTTAAAACCATTATAGCCGATTTTAGTATCGGTCGGAACATAGCCAGCAAGAGAGACAGTAATATATTCTCTGAGAAGCGACGAATTTCTGTCATTAATATAGATAGTGATTAGGCCATTCAAAAGCGCGATTAATTGATCCTTGGACTTATCCAAAAGCAAAGAAGCCAATTCTTTGTGAGATTTAGTGGCATACGTTTTTATCACTTCGTATAATTCACTATTCATGGTTGCGTTGATTAAAAAACTTTTATAATTATATGTTAGCAAATTTCCACATTAGCGGGAAGGGAAAAACTATATCTTTTATAATTCGTTATCATTTTCGTAATTTGTGTGAATAATTTGTAGTTAGGGATAAATGCGGAGGGGGTGAGATTCGAACTCACGGTAGCAATAGCTACAATGGTTTTCGAAACCATCTCTTTCAGCCACTCAGACACCCCTCCAAATTATTATCTCGCTGTTCGTTATTCTAAAAATAAAAAGATTAGGACTAAAACAAATCCGGGTCAATTGATATTTGTTTAGGAAGCAGAAAAGGGAAATAACGCCCCAAGTAATAACTGACAGAAACCGCTATTTTGCCTTTTAAAATTTTGGGAATGAAAAATCTTTTGGCTTTTCTTCGGTATTTGTCAAAATCAGGGAAAGAATCCGCTAAAATATCTCCTGCTTTGAGTCCCCAAATAATTCCTCCACCGGTTGTCGGCTTAGTCATCCCGGCGGAATCCCCAAGCAGAGTAATGCTGTCTGATTTTGGAAGCCGCAATCCTTGAGGGATTATCGCTGCTTGAAAATCACTTTCTTCAAAATTTACTCCTGATTTATCTAAAAATACATCAAATTTTTTCTTGGCTTCTTGGCTCGGACCAATAATCCCATATTCAATTTTTCCCTTTTTCAAAACCTTCCATGTAAAGCCATATCTGGGATGACAAACGAATTTCTGGGGCCAAACTTCAATAGTTTCTCCCGACACATCAGTGTTGCTAACAAAATATTGTATCCCCAAACGGCAGACAGGCCTTGGTAGAGATAATAGTTGTCTTGTCTGAGACAAAGCCCCATCACATCCGATAATTCTATCAAAACCGTCCGGGATTTGTTTAATCTCATGATTAAAAACTATCTCTACTCCGGCGTTTTTGGCCAAATTATAGACAAAATTATCCAAAACCTCTCTTTCAAAAACAAGATAAGCAGGGCGTACTTTAATCCTAATATCTTTTTTAGAAAAATGGACTAAAACTGATTCCGCTCTTTTTTGGTAAACGTTATCGCTTATGGGCAAATATTCTTTAATTCGTTCTGATATTAATGCGCTGCATGGCTTGCCTCCAATATTGCTCTTTTGCTCAAAAACGACAACGCTATGACCCTTCTGCCTTAAACGCCAAGCCAAATAAAGCCCTATAATTCCCGCGCCAATAATAGCGACTTTTTCTTTATTCGCACCTGCCATCGTGAGTAATCAGTTTGGCAAATTTTCTTTTGCCAACCTGAATAATCATTTCATCTCTCACTTTTATTTCCTGCTTAAAATCTTTGACCACATTAGAATCAACCTTAACCCCTCCCTGAATTACCAATCTTTTTCCTTCACTCTTAGAACCGGCCAGCCCCAAATGAAACAAAAGCTCGGTAATCGGATAACTCGGTTTTGGGGTAAAAAACACCGGCATTTTGGAAGGCAAGCTCTTTTCTTTAAATATTTTGCTGAACTCCTGTTCTGCTTTCTGCGCCGATTTCTCTCCATAATACAAAGAAACTATTTCTCTGGCTAATCTCGCCTTGATATCTTTCGGATTAACGTCTTTTCTTTTTAGCTCTTTCTGAATTTCGCTTAATTCCTTATCACAAACAAGCGTGCAGAGCTCAAAATAATCAAAAATCATTTCGTCCCGCATAGACATCAATTTACCATACATATCTTCCGGTTTATCAACAATATTGACCACGTTGCCCCAGCTGGTGGACATTTTTCTGCCATCAAGACCTGAAAGCATTTTAAGAGTCATTATGTCCTGCGGAGGAAGCCCGAATAATCGCTGAATATCTCTGCCGGCATTAAGATTAAAAAGCTGGTCATAACCGCCCAATTCCATGTCTGCCTTAACTGCCACGGAATCATAACCCTGTAAAAGGGGATAACAGATTTCTTTTAAGGAAATCGGTTCTCCTTTTTTCCATCTTTCGTTAAAATTTCTTCTCTGGACTAATTGTTGGACGGAAAAATTTCCGGCTAAGTGTAAAAAATCGCCAAGAGGCATCTTATCAAACCATTCGCTGTTATATCTAATTTCTGTTTTCTTTAAATCAAGAATTTTGCCAATTTGAGCTGAATATGATTTGACGTTCTTTTTTATATCCTCATCTTTAAGGCCTTTTCGGCCCTCTGGCTTGTCCGAGGGATCGCCGATGCGGGCGGTAAAATCGCCGATAATCAAAACGATTTTATGCCCTAAGTCCTGAAGCGCCTTAAGCTTCCAAAGTTGAATCGCCCGGCCAATATGAATCTTGTCTCCGGTAGGGTCAATGCCAAGCTTAATTCTTAATTTTTTACCCGAAACAAGAGCTTTTTTGAGATGCTCTTTATCGGCAATCTTCTCAACGCCTCTTGTTAAAATTTCATCTATTTTTTTAGAATCAATTTTCATAATAAGTTTAATAATTAATCATTGATAACTGATTATTGGTTATTGACTATTAATTATTAATTAGTGATTAGTGATTATTGTGGACCGTGCCGGACTTGAACCGGCGACCTCCTCTATGCCATAGAGGCGCGCTACCAACTGCGCCAACGGCCCATAAATGGGCGGGGCGTGTTTTGCCACTAGACTATGGGCCCATTAATTGTTAGGGTGCGACCCTAACAGCCACATTGATTCGCCTGTGCCCCCGCCAGGACTCGAACCTGGATCTAGAGCTTAGGAGTCTCTTGTTCTGTCCCTTGAACTATGGGGGCTTTTAAAATAAGATTATCATTTTTAAAGCCTTAAAACAAGATTTTAATAAAAACCCGCAAGCGGAATTCTGTTTACTAATTTGTATTTTCCCTCCAGGATAATCTAACTCCTCAATGGGGTCATTAAGGATTAAACCCTTGCCATCTTTTTCAATAATGGCTTTTTGTCCAGCACAAAACAATGCATCGTTTTTCGTATTTTCATTATACCCAAAAACCCCTATTGTACAAGGGTTTCTGGTATTTTGGGTGGCTAAGCGGACTCGAACCGCCTCTGGAAACTCCACAAGTTTCTGTGCTGCCATTACACCATAGCCACCATAACAAGATTAATTTCCAATTTCTAATTTTATCTTTTATTTTTAACTTTTCATTTTTAACTTTTAATTTAGACCACGAAGTGGTCGCTTGTGCCCTCGATAGGAATCGAACCTATATCTAGGCCTTAGAAGGGCCCTATTCTATCCGTTGAACTACGAGGGCTAATGCTCTCACACTATACAATAGAAACCGCACCTAAATCAAGCCCTCAAGGCGGGGTTATAAAAGAGAATAGTCGCTCCGCTCTCATCATTTAATATTGGTGTGAAAAAACGGATTAAAGTAAATTTGAGAATCAACACTCTCAAAATTCGCTTTTCGTTGGCGGTAGTTCTCGAGAAACTGCTGGTAGAGCTTGTCGTCCAGCCGAATCTCCTGCGACCTTGTTTCCGGTTCATGCGCCATAACCAAAAAACCGTAATAATAAAAAATTATGCCTCCTATAAACAGGGCTATAAGAACAAGAATTAAAAATCCGGTGAACGCTCTTCGCCCCAAGAGCCAAAGAATCCTTTTCAATATCCTTCTGACTCCCTTGGTATTCATTTTTAAATTAATTCTTGGCATAGGCCTCTATGGAAAGATAAATTTGCACATAATTGCCGCCGAATTTCGGCTCTTCGTTCTTGTGAGTTTCTTCTGCGCTTGAAATATCGAATCTCGTCTCTCTAATCAACCACTTGCTGTTTTCTAATTTTTCGAGGAATTTCATAATATCAATGAACTTGCCCTTGCCATCAATCCTGAAACTCATATAATCCCATTGCTCATTATTGTTTTCGTGAAAAGCAATAGGAGAAATCTTTAAAACAAGGTTAAGATTTGAGGCTTCTTCCTTAAAAAAATTGATGAAACTCACCGGTATCTCCGGGTCAATTAAGGACTCTCTCTGAAGTAAGTCGTCCATCTCGGCAAATCCTTCTTCATAAAATTGAAAATTCTTTTCAAAATCTTCGAAACTCTGGGCTAAAAACTCAATAGATGCAAGTTCTTGCCGGCGGAGCGCTAACTCATTTGAACTCGAGACAATTGCTCTTAATGCCGGAAAAATACAAAACACAAACAACAGCAATACTGCAAGAGTTATCAAAAATATAGAAATATATAATGTCTGTTTATAATTCATTTCTCCAATTTAAAGCTTACTCTAAAGGTTATATTGCTTGGTTCAAGCCAATCCGGGAGCATAAGATTCACATCCTTAAAATCACTCTGGCTCCTCATTTTTTCACGAAATTGATAAATTGAGTCAATCGTCGGGGCGTAGCAGGTAAATGTTACTTGTGAGTCCTCCGCCTGATATGAAAAATTCTCTAAATACATATCTTCAGAGAGCAGTTCGGAAATCCTTTCCAAAAAATTTGTAAGAGGAAATTGGTTCTGATAAAAATTGTTTAGCGCTGACAAAGTATTATTAACCGATTTTATTTTCCCTTGAAGAATATTAATTTGAATATTTCTCCCTTTCGCCTCGCCCACCAATACATCCTGTGTCTTTATCTGGTCAGCTATATAAAATCTTATGGAAAGCAGGATGAGGGCGAAAGAAAGCACCGAAGCAATTACCAAAATGCCTAAAATCCAAATCAACTTAAGCTGCCTCTCTCTCCTGCGCTTAATTTTCTCAATTGGTGGCAGCAAATTAATCATAATAAGTTTCAATTTTATGTCCCCTCAAGGCAAGCCCTATTGCCGTGGTAAATGGGAGCAACTCATCTTTGGATAAATTTTTATTCAACTTCTCCTCCCAAGGAAGATTCACTAAGGGATTCCCTTTTTGGACGCTTAGACCCATTTCTTGGGACATAAAGCCCGCCAAACCTTTAATTCTCGCTCCGCCTCCGCAAAAAATTAGCGATTGCACCCGTTTGTCACTATCGTTTTTTGTTTTTTTGGAAGAATGCGTGTGATAATAATCAATATGCTTCTTAATCTCCTCTATAAATCCCTCTACTGAAGGGAAAAGCGCTTCAAATATTCTTTTAGCCCTTTCTCCTTTCTTTTGGAAGCCATATAAAAGCTGGGCTTTATACGCCTCTTGCTGGTTAATCTTTAACTCCTTGGATAAAACCGCTGTTAAGCTGTTGGTAGAAAAGGGGATAAACGAAGTAAAGCGCAGGGAATTGCCGGAATAAACGCTAAAGTTGGTGGAAGTTGCGCCCATATCAACAATAAAAACCGGCTTCTGGGCATAAAAACCTTTTATCAGGGCCCGCGCCGTGGCCTGTGATTCGGTTTCCATGGCAACGGGAATAAGCCCGGCCATATAAAGCGCTTCTACATAGGGGTCAACGGTTTTCTTGGGCAAAGCGGCTAAGAGAACTTCCGCGTAATCCTTGTTTTTATCTTGGGACCCAATAATCTGCGAGTCAATATAAACCTTATCGATTGAAAAAGGAATGTAGTTTTCAGCTTCAAAGCGCACCGCTTCTCTAATCTCGCGCGCGGGCATCATCGGCATACGCAGCAATCGAATAAAAGATTTCTCCTCTGGCAAAGAAACAATCACTTGTCTGGTATCAACGGCCCGGAGTTTAGCAACCACTTTTTTAATAAATTCAGCGAGCTTTTCCGTGTCTTGCGCTTCCCCGCCTTGGATTACGCCTTCTGGAAGAAGAATTCCCTCTAACGACTCCATCCTTAAGTGTTTCCTATGCTTTTTTAATAAAACCGCTTTTAAAGACAGGTCAGAAATATCTAACCCAAATGTTCCGGGATTTAAATTAAGCAAATCAAACCTCATTGTATTTCTTCCCACTTTTTATAACTAAACTCCTCTGAAATAGAGGGCAAAAACGGCGGGGGATTAAAGCTCATTGTCGGGTCGTAAATATTCTGCCTCTCTTTATAGCCCGAAACCCATACGCTGCCAGACGTCCATTTAGTACCTACTCTGCCGTTGCTGACAATAGAGCCAAATATGTTTAATTGCTCCTTTTTGGCATAACTCGGATAACTATACGGAGAATAGTAATTTCTTCCAAAGTGACCGGTTTGAGCTACAAACACTCCCTGTAAATCCAAATAATTAGGCGAATCAGGGCTTATTAAAACATTGTTCTGCCCGATTACAACCAAACTGTCAGCATTGTCAGGGTTAAGATACGTGATATTATCTTTCAGCCAAATATTCCTTGTTACGCTCGGACTAATCAGGTCGGCGACGGCCATAGTGATTTTCCCGCTCACTGTCCCCTGAAGCCAAATATTGTCTTCAATAAATACCAACCCGCAATCGTTTAAATTATAATTAACAGCCGAGCCCTCTCTGTCAATTATTGAGTCCTCCCAGAAATAACCCAAGTCCGTGTCATAAGCGTATACCCTGCTTACTCTCTCTACTTTTCTTACTGATAATTGTCTTTGATTAATTATAACATGATAACCATAAGCATTTGAAGGAGGGAGATACAGACCCTTACCCTGTCCCGCCGGGGGCGGTTTTGTTAATCCCTTAATTGTCCCTAAATCAATAGTAATCCCTTCAAAATCAAAATGAGCAACCCCTATTCTAAACAGATTCTCATTGCCGTTCGCCGTGGTAAAAACCCCGGAGCAAAGACATCCCTGCGACCAGCTGTAAGAACATTCTTGGGGACAGGAAGAACAGCCGAACGAATCGGTGCAGACCCATTGCTCCTGTTCGGAGCTGACAAAAGAATTATTTTGTCCATCCATACGGATTCCCCCGTTGGAATGATATGGCCCCATAATGACCCTGTCATCTCCGGCCCAAACATTGTGATTAAGAATATAAGAATATTCTGCCACAGTCGGCTTGATATAACGAACTCTTATTATTCTGTCTGCGTCAGGGAATTGATTAGTCCAGCCCGTTGATGTCACTTGGATTGAGGTAGTGATGCCGCAGGCCCGCTCTTCTACAACATCCAATTGATATTTGCCAATTACGCCAATTCCAGGCAAGCTGAATTCGTATTCACACGGAGCGCAAGAAGCGCAGTCCGAAGGCGGACAGCCGATTTCGACTCCGCCAAAAAGTTCCTGTTCTCGATGTAGCAAATACCATTTATATCTATTTAACCCCGCTTCTGCAATATGAAGAGATTGTTCATAAGCCAATTCATGTTTTGTCTGCTTTAGCTGACTCAAAATAAAACCCAAAAGAGCTGTTAACAAAACTAAAAATACTGAACCAAAAACCAATATATAAGTTAGAATAAATGCTCTTTTGCTATCCATTATTGATTATCAAGTATTAAATTTCTCAATTGGACCTTGCTTTCCAAATAATAATCATTAGGCGCGCGACTAGGTTCAACGTTGACGATCAACACAATTTTTATAACCCTGGTATTGTTTACCCTTTCTATCGGGTCAGTTATTTCCTGCCCATCTTTATCATAATATTTAAAAACACTTTTTAAGGGACTGCCTATTTGATTTTGGATATAACGAGATAATATGGTTATCTTCTCCGTGTCTTGTGAATATTGCGGGATATCGCCGACCGGCTCAATAATTCCTCTTTTAAATTCTCTTTCTACTCCGCTTTCCGTTGCCTGCCAGCTTAATTGAAATTGGGTGCGCATAGCAAAAGAACCCGGGGAACAAATATCATTAACTTGGCTACTGGCGTCGGCCATTAATTGCAAATAATTATCAGGTGCCTGACTGGTAACATTGAAACTGGTTATTCCGTTCCAATTGGCTGAACAATCTTCGCAGGACGACCCGCTAGAACAAACCGAACCCAATAAAAAGCCATCGGCATAAATGTTGGCAAGCTCATAAGATAGTCCGAAATCGCCCTTAACCCCTACTTGCACCTGCGCTTCGTTTAATGTTCCGTTAAAAAAATTCGAAAATATGACTGAACATGACCCCCCGTCAAAATAGGTAACGCACTCCTGTGTTTGTTGATAATCCGAAGTTCCGCCCAAAAAATACCTTACTCTTTCTATATCGTCGTCCTTGTCAATATCGCTAAAAAAAATAAGCTCGTTGTCCTGGGCTGATAAAAGAACATATGAACCGTCTTCACCGGTGGTTGCCTCCCTGATTTCTTTTATCATTGTCTTCATTCCTCTCCGCGCTTCACTCGTCGCATACGCCTGATGCCAAGCATAACTGTCCGCGCGGTAAATGGCGGGGATTAGAGAAAACAAAGCGGTGGTTATAACGCCGAAAATCAATACGGCCACCATTGTTTCTATTAATGTGAACCCTTTGTTCAACTGTTTACTCATATCTCTCTATCTCTACTTCTCTATAATTATTCCCAGAAACAGTGATTGGAATCGTTTCTCCATAATAATTTTGCGCCTGAATCTCTAAAACATAATTGGCGCTGATTTGTAACGGTAAAAATAACGCCTCTCCCGACTCGTTGGTAGTCAAGCTGACATCATATCCTAATCCTTGGTTAGAGAGCCAAACTCCGGCGCCAAAAACCGGCTCTGTGCTGGAAGCATCCTTGACTTTAACGAGCAAAGAATTATCTGACTCAAGGAATAAAGTATAGTTGGTGCTTGTGCTTGATGAAAGATTGAAAGGCATCGGGCTCAAACCGCTATTAATGTTAAGAGGACTTCCATCCTTTGTAAAATTTGAAAAATAATAATCGTCTGTCTCCAAGTCAGATATCAACTTATGCCCTTCGGAATCTGATGTTAGTGTTTCAGAATATTTGTAAATCGGATTTTCGTCGCCATCTGTCCCCACTGTTTTGTCGCCTCTTATGTCAAAACTCACATTGGATATCATTGTTTCCAGACCGTTCTTCCAAGCAATGCGCCACTCATAGAGAAAGGGCGTTTGAACGACATCGTCCGTTGAAAAATCCGCCCTTATCTTTAATTCGACATATTTATTAATATCCATTTGGCTAAAATCAACGGGGGATATATCAAATCCGCTGCTATTTCCAGGTAAATCACTGTCAGGGACTAAAAGCCAATTACTGCTGGTCGCGTAAAAAACCTGATAAAGAATGTTTGTGTCTGCGTCCTCTGAATCCGACCACTCAAAATCGTACCATTCAGTAATCGGGCCGGGGACTATGGGCGTTGATTCTAAATACCCTGAATCAAAATAACTGATAGGGGAGCTGGTTGCGAGAATGACCTGGCCATTGGATATAACAAGATTTTCAATTACTGAAATTTTGTCCTCGCTTAAAAAAGTATCAAAAAAACTATCGCCGTTCCAAGCGAGCGCTGTGCTGATATCTAAATCACTCAATGGGTCAATAATAAAAGTAATCGGATAAAGGACCCCTTCGCTAATCGTTGGATTTTTTCTATCTGGCGTGGAAATTACCGTTCCTCCGTATGTATCCCCGGAACGAAAGGTCTCAACAGTTGCATAACCGCTCTTGGAAATAATAATTTTATAATCGTCCGGCTCCAATGATTCATCTAAAATCAAAAGCCGAACCCCGGGATTATTAGTGTCCGTGCCATAGCATTGGTCAAGGGTATATCCCTGGTTTAATATATCGATGGAATCTGCGGGACAGGGGGTTAATTGGTCCCCGGTTAAAATCTCTATTGGCTGACCCAAACTGTCACTTAGAGAAACCCTCAAGGCCCCTTTCCCTTCCCCTGTTTCCAACGATTCGGAGGCAGCATAAGAGCTTAGAATCATTTCGCCCCCGAAAAAGCTCTGCCATGAAATTCTCACTTTTACCTTTTTGTAATCATTAGGCGCGGTGTCGGGCAAAACAACCGCCCCGAAACAATCAAATCCTTCAATCGTCCCATCTGCGCAGTCGTCAAAATCCTCTACCAGTATTTCTATATTATAATCAACGCCATTGACAACGATATTTCCTTGGGTCGTCTTGATATCAGCGAATTTCAATCCCCGCACTTCTTCTATTTTTTCTGACGCTAAATATACCGCCTGTATTCTGGCCTTGGATTGCGCCACCACCTTTATCGCCAATTGAAAACCGCCAAAAATCCCCAAAAAAATAATGGAAATTAGAAGAGTGGCGACGAGCACCTCTATCAGGGTGAATCCTTTCTTTGTTGAATAATTAAAAAACATAAGGTTAATGCCTTGCTTTTTATGGTTTTACGTTTCTTGCTTCCTCACATCCCTTCCATTATCGAATAGATGGGCTGGACCATGGCAATCGCAAAAAAGGCGACTACTGCCCCGACAAAAAGCAAAAGAACCGGCTCTATAATGGAAGAAAGGTTTTTGGTGATATTATTGACCTGGTCCTCAAAAAAATCAGCTAACTTAGCAAGCATACTCGATGTTTCACCGGTCTCTTCCCCCACTTGAAGCATCTGCAAAAAGAGAATGGGGTAAAGATTGGGAAATTTGGACATTGCCGAAGACAACCGTTCTCCTTTTTGGACTTTCTTCGCGGCGTCTTTAAGCGCGTCTTTAAAATAAACATTGCTTACGGCGCCAACGGAAATCCCTAAGGCGGTGACAATAGGAACTCCTCCTTGAATTAAAGCGCTTAGCGTGAGAGAGGTATAGGCGCAATTAATCTTTTTTATTAACCCGGATATGACGGGAATTCGCAAAAGCCACGCATCAAAATACCTTTTACCGGTCTTATTCCTTATCAATATTATAATCGCAAAAACCAATATTAATAATATTAAAATCACTATATACCACCTGTGAACGAAAAAATTGCCAAGCCCGATCACCAACAATGTCGATGCGGGAAGCTCCACCTTTAATTCTTGAAATGTCTTGCTAAGCTGAGGCACAACCTTAACTAACATAATGCCTCCGATAACAAGCATCGCTGCAATAATCACTGCCGGGTAGACCATCGCCCCCTTGACCCTTGACCGTAACTCATGGGTCCTTCCAAGCTGAAGAGCGAGAATATCAAGGACCTCTTCCATTTTGCCTGTTTTCTCTCCGACCTGGATCATACTATAATATATCTCCGGAAAAACCCTTGGATATCTCTTCAAGGCATCTGAAAGAGCTACCCCCTTGATAATATCATCCTTAACTCCGCTTAAAACTTTTTTAAAATATTTGTTCTTTGCCTGAGTGTTCAGAATTTCCAATGACCTCGGCAAAGGAACCCCGGCAGCAATCATTACTTGTAAATTTCTTGTTGCCATCAACTTCTCGGTAAGAGAAACATATTTTATCCCTAAAGAAATATTTTTCTTCTTTTTTGATGTTCTCACTATCTCTGCCGAAACCAAAAAAAAGCCATCCTCTTTAAGCGCGCTCGCCAATTCTTTTTTGTTTTTGAACTCTATCGTCCCTTTTTTGCTTTTCCCTTCAAATGATTTTGCGATATACGAGTAAATAGGCATAAATTTTGAGTTATTCCATTATTACCCTTAACACCTCTTCTACGGTGGTGATACCCTGGGTGGCTTTGACTAAACCATCCTCTACCATTGTTCTCATCCCTTCTTTAATGGCCTGGTCTTTTATCTTTTCGGAGAAAACGCCCTCATCAATCAATTTTTTAATTGACTCGGTAATGGGCAACACCTCAAAAATACCGCTTCTGCCTTTGTATCCTTCCGGGCAGGACTTGCTCTTTTTGGGATGATAAAAATTAATGTCTGCGATTGTCTGGCTTGACTTTATTATTTTGTCTTCTTTCATGGCCATCAACACTCTCGAGACATCACATTGTTTAGACAAACTTTTTATAATTGCTTGGCTCGGGGAATACTCTTCTTTGGCGTCACATAATCTCCTCACCAAACGTTGAGCCAGAACAACATTAAGGGTGGAGGCAATCAGGAATGGTTCTATTTTCATATCTACTAATCTTGGAATCGCTCCGGCAGCGTCATTGGTGTGAAGGGTTGATAGGACGAGGTGTCCGGTAAGGGCGGCGTTTATTGCCAAAGAAGCGGTTTCGTTGTCGCGAATTTCACCAACCATTATAATATCCGGGTCTTGTCTTAATAAAGACCTCAATCCACTGGAGAAAGTCAACCCTATTTTCGGCATAACCTGGGTCTGATTGACTCTCGGTATTTGGTACTCAATCGGGTCCTCCACGGTGCAAATGTTGATTTCCGGAGTATTTAAAATCTCTAAGATTGAATAGAGGGTAGTGGTCTTCCCGGAGCCGGTCGGCCCGGTGACTAAAATCATACCGGTTGGCCTCTTGATCGCTGAATGAATATATTCCAAGGCCTCGCCCCTAAGCCCTAACTCTTCCAAAGAATACCCTTTCGCTCCCTCGGCCAAAAGACGCATCACTATCTTCTCTCCGGTTAAAACGGGAAGCACCGAAACCCTTACTGAATATTTATCATCATTACTTTTAAATTTAAAACGCCCATCTTGGGGCAACCGATGCTCATCTAACTTGAGATTAGAAAGCACTTTAATCCTCGCCACAATACCTTGAGCAACTTGTTTGGGCAGAGTCATTGCGTCACGCAAAATACCATCAATCCGGTAACGGACTAAGACCTCTCTTTCTGCCGGCTCTATATGAATGTCTGAAGCCCTATCTAAAACCGCATGCCTTAAAAGAGTATCAACGATTCTTATAACAGGAAGCTCTTCGGCTATTTTTTTGAGATTTTGTCCCTCTTTGTCCCCAAACTTCTTTTTTAAAGGAATCACTCTCACCCCATCTGCGTCTTTCTTAATAAGGTCTTGAAATTCCGCTTTTAGAGTTTTTCTATACTGGGCTAAAACACCCTTGATTCCCTCCGGAGAAGTGAGGCGGGGAAGAATTTTTAGATTGGATTTCTTTTTGATAAATTCTATGGTCTGCAAGTCGTCCGGGTCAATCATTGCCACCTCCAAATTATTTTTATCTTTTCTGAAAGCGACTATGTTGTTAGAGCGGGCGATTGGTTCAGGAATGATTTCTAAAACATCGCCGGAAACTATGGTTTGCTCTAAGCTAATAAAGGGTATCCCAAGAATATATGCTTTAAGCCGAGCCAAATCCTCCTGGGAAATAAAACTATGAGAAACCAAAACATCCTCCACCGCCTGATTATTGGCCTTGGCAATCTGCTCTACTTTTTTGAATTGCTCTTCGGTAACCAACTCGGCGTCTAAAACGAACGCTTTTAATCTTTTAACATCAAGTTTCATAAGAAACGAGTGCGAAAAATTAATTATGCCTTAATCGTTTACGCTTTTTTAGCCAGAACTTGTTCCACTTTTTCTATAACTTCATTCAAGCTGTAATTCGCTTTTACCAGGTAAGTGGTTGCCCCGAGCTCAACCGCTTTTTCGACCTCTCCAATATTCTCCAAGTTAGTCAAGATTATCACCGGAATATTGGAAACGGCCTCGTCTTTCCGCAACTCCTCTAAGACCTCTAATCCGTGTTTCTTGGGCAGGATTAAATCTAAAAGAATCAAATCCGGCTTTCCGCTCTTTGCCAAACGGAGACCCACTTCTCCATCCAGAGCTGATTGCACCTCATAACCTTTCGCACGCAAAGAGTCGCCAAGTGTTTTTTGAATCGCTGCCTCATCTTCTATGAATAAAATTTTGCTCATGGTATTAAAACTAATTAATTATTATTGATTAGTGATTAGTGATTAGTGATTAATGATTAATGATTAATGATTAACTGGTCGGCAAAGTAAAATAGAATGTTGTCCCCTTGTCCTGCTGAGATTTAAACCAAATTCTTCCCTTCATTGTGTCAAGAATCATCTTCACTATAAACAGGCCTAACCCTGTGCCATAAACCTCCGCCTTAACGGCATTTTTAGCCCGGAAAAATTTTTCAAAAATATATTTTTGGTCTTCAACGGGAATTCCGATGCCCTGGTCCTTAATCTTGAATTGAACCTTCTTGGGCAACGATTCAATCTCAATCGCTATTTTGCCTCCGCCCTTGCTGTAATTAATGGCATTGCCCAAAAGATTCTCAACCACTATTTTTATTAAAGGATAGCTGGCAAAAACCAATGGCGTATTTTTCCCTTCTTTTAGGTCAACCGAGATGTTGGATGCGGCCATAAATGCCTTATATTCATCAACAACTCCTTTTGCAACCCCTACCAGAGAAAATTTCGTTTTTTTGCTGTCAGTTCTGCCTTCTTTCAACCGAGTGATGGTAAGCAAATCATCAATTAACTGCTCCATCCTTGCTGAATTTTCTTTTATAATGTCAAAATACTCTGACTCTTTCCCGGTAGAAAGCGTTTTAGCCACTGCCGAAAACTCTTCTGATAACAAAAATTGGGTCGCCCACCTCAAATTGGTCAAAGGGGCCCTTAATTGGTGGGAGACGATATTAACAAACTCTGCTTTCATCCTGTTCGCTTCAGCCAAATCCTCAAAACTGCGGGTAATAGTGAAAGCGATAACAAGCAAGATGGTGGAAACCATCATCACAACCAATGCTACTATTCTGGGGTCTGACACATACCTTTCACCTATAACATAGAAGGATATGCTTGCGATAATAATGATTATGCCCATAACTACAAAAAGGAACTGGGGGCACTGCCGTAGAGGAACCTGATATTTTTTGCACTGGGCAAAAATATTACATTGAAAAAAGTTGTCGTCCATAAGCCGTATTTATATATTGGTATATTTTAACACATTTAAAGAAAATCAAAAAGCCACCCTTCACAAACCGTTCATTTTACACTAACATCATAAATGCGGGGTGTAGTGCAATGGTAGCACGAATCCTTTGGGAGGATTTAGTCCCGGTTCGAGTCCGGGCACCCCGAATGCGGGAGTAGTTCAATGGCAGAACTCCAGATTTCCAATCTGTTAATGCGGGTTCGATTCCCGTCTCCCGCTCTTAAAAGCTAATACTTTTCAAACCAAAAATCCGCTGTGAAGCGGATTTTTGGTTTGCGGGAAAAAATCTACTTGACTAAATCTTTTAAGGCCTTTCCTGCCTTAAATTTTGGAACTTTGGCAGCGGCAATTTTGATAGCTGCGCCGGTCTGTGGATTTCTACCCATTCTGGCCTTCCTCTTACTAACCATAAACTTGCCAAAACCGGTTAAAACAACCTCCTGTCCTTTTATTAAGGCCTTGCCAATCTCGTCTAACATAATATTTAAACACTCACTGGCTGCTGCCTTGGAAACGCCCGCTTTTTGAGCTAAAGCTTCAACTAAATCTTGTTTTGTCATCTTTTTTGATTTTATTAAACTTATAAAACTCGACCTTTAATATCTGTTCATCTTTGATTAGGGATTATTTGGCGTATTCTATGATTCTTTTTTCCCTGATAAGCACTACCTTTATCTCTCCTGGATATTTTAACTCTTCTGATATCCTTTTGGCAATATTGCGCGCCAATTGCTGAGCTGCCAAATCATCAATCTCATCCGGTTTGACAAAAACCCTTAACTCTCTGCCGGCCTGAATAGCATATGTCTTTTCTACTCCCTCGAAAGCATTAGCAATATTCTCTAAATCGCCTAATCGCTTCAGATAATTTTCAAGAGTATCTTTTCTCGCCCCCGGTCTGGCTCCGGAAATCTGGTCGGCTGCCTGCACAATATATGACTCAATTGTTTCGTAAGGATATTCTTCGTGATGCGATTTCATCGCATTAATTACTTCTTTCTCGACTCCGAATTTTTCTAAAATTTTAATGCCAATCTCAACATGAGAACCCTGAACCTGATGGTCCATCGCTTTGCCGATATCATGCAAAAGTCCTGCTTTCCTTGCCACCCTGACATCCGCACCTATCTCTTCGGCCAACATTCCGCTTAAGAGAGAAACCTCTATTGAATGTAACAGCACATTTTGGCCAAAACTCGTCCTAAAACGAAGCCGTCCGAGCAACTCCACTAATTTCGGGTCCAAGTCCAACACTCCTGTTTCGTAAACCGCTGTGTCTCCGGCCTGCTTGACCTGTACTGCAGCATCTTCTTCAACTTTGGCTACGATTTCTTCTATTCTGGCTGGCTGTATTCTACCATCTTCTATCAATTTTTCCATTGCCCTCTTGGCGATATAGCGCCTATAGGGATTAAATCCGGAAATGGTTATCGCTTCCGGCGTTTCATCAACCACAACCTCAACTCCGGTTGCCTTCTCAAATGCCTTTATATTCCTCCCTTCTTTGCCGATAATACGGCCTTTAATTTTGTCAGAAGGAAGATTGACCGTCGTGGTAGTAGTATCCTGCGCTTGAGATAAAGCGCACCTCTGAATTGCCAAAGCCACTATTTCTTTGGCTTTTTCTTTCAATCTTTCTTGTCCCTCTCTTTCTAAATACATCATTCTTTCAAGCATTTCTCTTTGCGCTTCTTTCTCTATTCTCTCTAAAAGCTCTTTTTTGGCCTCATCTCTGTGAAGCTGGGCGATATTTTCCAATTTGCCAATCTCCTGGTCTATCAGGGTCTGTAATTTTTCTTTCAATGCCTTAATCTCTTCTGCCTTCTGATAAATTAACTTTTCTTTTTCGTCTAAATCTATTGTCTTTGTCTGAAGAACGCTTTCTCTCTGCAAAATAAATTTTTCTGTTTTTAAAAGTTCTCTTTTACGCGCTGCCTCTTCTAATCTGGCTTTTTCAACTATTTCCGAGGCCTTGTTGTCTGCTCGAGATAGTATGGTATCAACATCTTTCTTGGCTTGAGTTATCTTGTTTTGAATCTTTAACTCTACACTGCCTAATTGCTTTCTGGCAATTGATTGACGCGTAAGATACCCCAATGTTGCTCCTACCCCAAGACCAACAAAGCCCGCTATTAGTAGGGTAAATTGGTTCATATTGTCTGTTGGAAAACTGGCAAATCATTTTTAAATATTAATTACCAAATTCCAGGTTAATAATTTGTAGTTGATAATATCATCAAAACGCTTATCTGTAAAGGAATTTTGCCGATTAGGCCTTTTGGGGTTCTATAACCGCGTCAATAAGTCCATATTTTTTTGCCTCCGTCGCAGACAGATAAAAATCTCTGTCTGTATCATCGCTAATGGTTTTTAAGGATTGGCCGGTGTGTTCGGCAAGAATCTTGCTTATCTTATCTCGTATCTTGATAATCTGCTTAGCGGTGATTTCTATCGCCGCCGCCTCTCCACTTATGCCTCCTGCCACTTGGTGAAGGAGAATTTCGCTGTTTGGCAAAACGAATCTTTTACCTTTTGCCCCTGCGGCCAGCAAAACCGCTGCCATAGAAGCGGCCAGACCAACGCAAACTGTTGAAATCGGGCAATTAATATATTGCATTGTATCATAAATCGCCAAGCCGGCCGTAACCGAACCGCCCGGGCTGTTGATATACAATTTGATATCCTTTTTGGGATTTCGGCTCGCCAGAAAAAGCATCTGGGCAATGATTGAATTGGCACCGATATCTGTCACCGGCCCGGCTAAAAAGATTATTCTATCTTCCAAGAGCCGAGAGTAAATATCGTAAACCCGTTCTCTTTGCCCTGATTTTTCTATAACCATTGGTATAAGGTTCATATAATTGATGATTAATGATTATTGATTATTGATTAGTGATTATTGATTAGTGATTATTGATTAGTGATTGGTGATTATTACTTCACCCCCGTCCTCCCCGCCCGCATTGCTGGCAAAGCGTTGCAGGCGGGCCTGCTGGCGAGAAGTGGGGCGAAGGCGGGAAAAAGAGAGGGCAAGGGCGGGACTTCTGATATTTCTGATAAAAATTATAAAAACTTAAGAAATTCTTCTCGCGAAAGGTCGGCTTGTTTTAAAATGTTCTGCACAACTGATGGGGGAAGGTCAAAACGAGTATGAAGCGGAATAGTTACTCTTAAATTGGGTTTTGAGGAATGTCTTAATTGAATATGGCTTCCTCTTTGATGATAAGCATAAAAACCAGCTCTCAATAAAGCCTTCAACACTGTCTTCGGCTTCAGAGCTGGTATCTTCTTTGACATAAAAATTAAAAAGAAATTGTCATTTTTTCTTGTAAAATGCCAGTTTCTTTAGGAATTCGTTCTTTTTCTTTTAAAAGCCCGCCAATATGACAACGAATAGCGTCTCTAGCCATTTCGCGAGCTTCTTCAAAATCTCTTCCGTAAGTCAAAAGTCCGGGCAATAATGGTACTGTTGCCTGGTATCCTCCTTCTTTTACCGGCTCATAAATTACTGTATATGAATACTCTTTTGTAAGAATTTTTTTCTCTCTCATATACTAACATCTTATAAAACCTATATGTAAATGTCAAATACCTATATCTTCTAACAATTAAATTCCCATACAGCTAGAACTTCCTCTTCCTGTCCCCGATTCTCGAATTTTATAACCATTGTTTTCTGTCAAAACATCTACAAACATTTCTTTATTTTTTACCCAATTTCCATCAATCTCTCCGTTTCCAGCAACCCAATCAGTCCAATTATTATTTTCTTCTTTAAATGTTTCTACTGAAAAATTTACTATGAAGCCGAAACAGTTGTCTTCAATTATATCAATAGTTATATTATTAATAATATAACTTTTTAAACGACTATTCAGCGGGGTGTTGCTGGATATATAACTATCTAAATGTTCGTCGAAAAGACTTGTCGCTATATCTTTTAAATCTTTAGCGGTTTCGTCGATTGATGGGGTTGAAGTTGGTGATGGCGTGAGCGAGGGGATTGGCGACGGTGTTGTGGTTGACACAGGGCTTGCTATTGAAGGTAGAGTCGGGGCTTCCTGCTTGGGCCACATCTGCCAAGTTATTAATCCTCCTGCCAAGATAGCTACTGAAACAACAATAAGAATCCCTGTTGTGGTAGAAACCCCCTTATTGAAATATTGCTTTAACTTGTTGTATTTCTTTTCCATAATTTTAATTATGTTAATTATAAATAAATGATTAGTGATTAGTGATTATATCTTCAAGGAACTGGAGGGTTTTTTCATCTTCTATCCTTTCTTTAAGATAAGTTCTCAACGCCGTTCGGTCAATTTGGTCTTTGGCTTTCGCGTTAGCGGGGTGGTTTAGAAACCCCTCAATTTCTTTTTCCAATTCTTCTTCGCCGGCTTCAATATTTTCTTTTGTCTGAATTTTTCCTAATATCATAATCCTCTTAATTCTTTCCTTAACTTCAGTGGTCAACGAATTTTCCAATTCTTTTTCGGTTTTTTGAATTTTTTTCAAATAATCTTCAAAAGTCATTTTTAGGGCCTGCTGAACATTCCCTTTTATCCCCTCTATCATTCTTCGTCTCTCTGCGAAGATTAAAATCTCCGGCACTTCAAAATCACATTTCTCTGAAATGGACTTTAAGATATCATCTCTTAATTTTCCTTTTCTCATTACTTCTTTCTCTTTCAAAATCTCCTGCCTCAAAATTTTCTTAAGTTCCTCGGGATTATCAAGTTTCATTTTATCTCTCTGCTCTTGCGGTATTTTTTCTTTTGCTTCTTGCAATTGCTTCAACGCCTGCTCTACTTCCATATCGTTTACAGCCAACTCTTCCAATTTAATAGCGCTGACTATTTTTTTATAATCAGGCAAATTTACCTCTGGGAGCACAAAAACCTTAATCTTTAATTCCAGAGGATTGGCCGGCGCTAATTTTAATATCTCAATTTCCGGAGGCCCAATTACTTCTAATTTGTTCTTTTCCACCACCTCGGGATAGATTTTATTTATCACCAATCTCGCTGCCTGCTGTAAAATATCTTCCTGTTTAATGCTTTTGACGGCTAAACCTTTTGGCGCTTGTCCTTTGCGAAATCCCTTGATTTCCACTTTTTTAACAAGCCCCTCGGTCGCCTTGTGAATAAAGTTATCAAATTCGTTGCAGGGAACATTAACAGATATTTCTTTTCTTGTTTTGCTTATTTCCTTAATAGATGTTTCCATTTGTTTTTAAGCAAATAATGCCAAGGATATAAGAGCAACCACGCTGATGAGTTTGATTAAGATATTCAAAGACGGCCCCGCGGTGTCCTTAAACGGGTCTCCCACGGTGTCTCCAACCACTGCTGCCTTGTGAGCATCAGAGCCCTTCCCCCCTAAATTACCGGCTTCAATGTATTTTTTAGCGTTATCCCAAGCCGCTCCCGAATTCGCCATAAACAAAGCGAGGAGAAACCCGCTGCTCAAAGCGCCAACCAGAGCGCCCGCCACTGCTTCCTTGCCCAAAATCAGGCCCACTAAAATCGGGGCTGAAACCACCAAAATTCCGGGAATAAGCATCTCTTTGATAGCTCTCTTGGTTACCAAATCAACACAAGCCCGGTAATCGGCTTTTGCCGTTCCTTCCATTAATCCAGCCACTTCCCGAAATTGACGCCTAACTTCTTTAACCACCTCCAATGCGCCCTTGCTTACTCCTTTCATAGTTAAAGCAGAAAAAAGAAAAGGCAGCATTGCTCCAATAAATAATGCGGTCAGAACTTTTGGCTCCAGCAGATTGATTGAAGTCACATTAATTTTCTGCGCATAAGTCGCCAGCCAAGCCAAAGCGGCCAAAGCGGCTGACCCTATAGCAAAGCCCTTGCCAATCGCAGCCGTGCTATTTCCCACCGCATCCAAGGCCTCCACTCTTTGTCTAATTTCTTTTCCTAATCCGCCCATCTCGGCGATGCCTGCCGCATTATCAGCAATCGGCCCATAACAATCAGTGGAAAGATTGATGCCCAAAACCCCAAGAATGCCGAGCGAGGCCAAAGCAATACCATAAAGCCCGGCGAAATGATAAGCCAGAACTATTGTCGCGCCAACGGCCAGCACCGGAACAATCGTGCTTTTCATTCCCACAATCAGTCCCTCAATAATCACGTTTGAAGCGCCGCTCTTGCCCGCTTCGGCAATATCCAAGGTCGGTCTCTTTTTTTCCGAAGAAAAATATTCGCTCGTCTTGCCAATAAGCCAGCCGGCTAATAAACCAAAAAGCATTGCCCAGAACAAGCCCATACTCTTAAACAGAAAGGTTATTAAAAAATATGACCCGGCAACCATTAAAACATTAGAAATAATCACGCCTCTTTCCATCGCTTTCCTGACGCTTTCCGTTTGTTTAGAAAATTCTTCCTGTGGCGCGCCCTTGGAAACACGAACAAAAAATGTTCCCAAAAGAGAACTTAAAATTCCGACACCTGCCAATAAAAGCGGGGCAATCATTCCCTTGGTGTTAAAAACCGCCGCGCCGATAACCATTGCCGCGATGATAGTGGAAACATATGATTCAAAAAGGTCAGCGCCCATGCCGGCAATATCCCCGACATTGTCTCCGACCAGGTCCGCTATAACAGCCGGGTTTCGCGGGTCATCTTCCGGAATTCCTTTTTCCACCTTCCCGACTAAGTCCGCGCCGACATCAGCGCTCTTGGTGAATATTCCTCCGCCCACTCTCATAAACAGGGCGACCAAAGACGCTCCCAAGGCGTAATTAATCAACAAATCCACATTTTGGAAAACCAGCCAGAGGATGATGACGCCCAAAAGTCCCAATCCTACGACCAGAAAACCCATAACTTGTCCGCCCCAAATGGCGGTTCTAAATGATTCCGGGAAACTTTTTTGAGCGGAAACCGTTGTTTTTACATTAGCCAAGGTGGAGACCATCATCCCGACATAGCCGGCTAAACTTGAAACAAATGCTCCGGTCAACAGAACAATGGACGGCAATATGCTTTTATTCAAAATCCCCAAAGCAATTGCCACTAAGATAAAAACGATTATCATTATCTTAAACTCTCTTTTGAGAAAAGCCCTCGCTCCTTCTCTGATAGCGCCGGCTATTTTCTGGAGACCTTCTCCCCCTGAACTTAATTTATTCAGAAGACGAATCCACAAAAAAACGAACAGGATGTCTATCACGGATATAATGAGGGGTATATATACTAAATTCATAATCAATGATTAATTGTTATCCTTGTTGGTTTTGATTGATTCTTTTTTCTTTTTCGTTTTCTCTTTCTTCGGTTTTTCTGTCTTTTGCGGTTTTTCCTCTTTTGGTTGTTTGTTCTTTTTCGGTTTTTCCTCTGCTTCTTGCAATGCCAACGACTCTGTTGTTGCCCCTTCCGACCCTCCCTGTTTCACCGGCTTGTCACTGCCCTCAACCTGAATATCTATTTTCCAACCGGTAAGCCGGGCGGCCAAGCGAACATTTTGACCTCCCTTGCCAATGGCCAGCGAAAGCTGGTCTTCGGCAACAATAACAATGGCCTTACCTTTCTCTTTTGCCTGGACTTCTATAACTTTTGCCGGCGATAAAGCATTACTAATAAATTCTTCCGGATTTTCGGACCATAAGATAATATCAATTTTTTCCCCGGACAAACTGTTAATCACGGCCATTACTCTTGTGCCCCTTTGTCCGACCATTGCGCCGATAGGGTCAATCCCTGCTTCGTTTGTACTTACTGCAACCTTGGTGCGGAATCCCGGTTCTCTGGCTATACTGTTAATTTCCACTTGACCGGAAGAAACTTCCGGCACTTCTACTTCAAATAATTTTGAAACGAATTTTGGATAAGCCCGTGATAAAATAATGGTCGGCCCTTTCGAGGTTGCCTCTACGCTTCGCAAATAAAGGTACAAACGTTGGCCCACATAATAATTTTCACCCTGAATTTGCTCAGCGGGGATCAATATGCCTAATGTTTTGCCAATGTCAAAGAAAACATTGGGTCCCTCAATTCTCTGAACCACCCCGGAAACAACTTCTCCTTCTTTTGATTTATATTCCTCTAAAACAGCATTTCTTTCCGCCTCTTTAAGCCGCTGTAAAATAACCTGTTTGGCGGTTTGGGCTGCGATTCTGCCATAGTCGGTATCTGCTTTAAGCGGAACCAAAAACTCTTCATTAATCTGAATTTTTGACTCTGCCTTTTTCGCCTCCTCAATCATTATGTGTTTTTTGGGATTAAATCTGGCTTTCTTCTCTTCGCTGTCTATCTCTTCTCTCTCTCCCGGCTGTTTTTCTATCGCCCCCACCCCTTCGTCCTTACGGCTAAGCCCTTCTAATTCTTCCTCCGAATAAATCATATCCTCATCAACAACTTCAAAAACCTGCCAAAATTTTACTTTGCCGGTCTGCGGGTCAAGCTTCGCCCTGATGTTCTCTCCCTTTCTGTCATTATCTTTTTTATAGGCAGCCGCCAAGGCCTGCTCTATTACCTCAATCACGGTCTCGGGGGAGATTCCTTTTTCTTCCGCAATTCGGGAGATAGAAGAAGCAAGAACTTTGATATCTTCCATAGTTTTAAATTAAGAATCTTAAATTATAAATTAGGATCTCAACGAGCTTCTGGTCAACGAGGCCGAGTCTCTTTATGAGGCCCGGACTCGTTGACTGCCTCTTTCAGAAAAAACGGCCCAACTTCTTGGACCTTCTTTTTCTATAATAACAATATCAGATTTTATGTCAAGCAATTTCAGATATTTTCAAAATGGCGAATTCGGGCTTTGCGAGAGGAAAAATTAAAAATAATAGACAATGCGTCTATTTGCCATAATGATTCTTGCGGAATATTATTTTCATCAAGCCAAATTTGGGCGATTTTGGATATTTTTTCTTGCTTTTGGAAATCAATTTTTGATTCAGGCGCAAATCCCGCTTCATTGGACAGTGCTTTCACTTCAAAAAAAATAATCGCATCTCCTTTTTGAGCCACGATATCTATTTCTCCGATTTTCAACCCATTGGCTGTTTTAAAAAAATTTCGGGCCAGAATCTTATATCCTTTCTCTTCTAAATACTTACTTGCGACTCTCTCCCCGATTTCCCCGATTTCTTTAGAGTTCGGCGTCATTGTTTTTAAAAGAAAAATTATCACCTGCTTTCATGTCCAATTCTTTAACAAGCCCGGCTTTTATTTCCAAAACATACTGCGATGACAAGCCCGGGTTATAAACAGGGCAGGGGTCTGCTTCGCAAGGCGGGGCGCTATGTTCAATATGGGTAATTTTTAAATCCTTGTCCATCCAAACAATGTCAATTGGCATCGACATATTCTTCATCCAAAAACCATAATTCCCCGGCTTTGAAAAAACAAAAAACATTCCCTGATTTTCCGAGAGCTCTTGGCGGAACATTAGCCCCCTGGCTCTCTGTGCTGTTGTCTCAGCTATCTCAACCTCAAAGCATCTATTTTTTAAACAAATCTCCCTTGTTTGCATACTTCCTTTATTGTTTATAAAAAACAAAAGAATCGCAAAAAACAAAAAAACAACTAATAAGATTAATAATGACAGCAGGAGCTTCCAATACGGCATTTTATCATAAAATTTTAAGTGGTGTTTGTTAGACGAAATCCTAACTTTTCTACTTGGTTCTGCCCTGAACGAGCAGGGCAACGGAGCTTCTCTCCGACAGACAGATGGATTAAGAAAAGTTTTTTAAATATTCTTTGATTCTTTCTCGGTTTTCATTTGCCTGCTCGCCCTTGAAATATATCTCAATAAACTCAATCTTACAACTCTGGTAATGAAAGGCGTAAACAATTCGAAGCGACGATCCTTTTAAATAACGGCAAAATAAACGCGCTTTGACAACGACACATTGTTCGTTTCGCGTAATAACATTGAAATGTTTGCTATTTCCAAGCGGTGCGACAGCAACTACGCGTTTAAATTCTTCCAAGTCGTCGGACAATGATTTGTATTTTTTTGAAAACCGCTTAAATTCCTTGGAAAATTCCGGCAGTTCATTATAATTCATCTTCATAATTTCTTACGGAGTAATGTTCATCACGATAGAAAACACTCTCGTAAGAAAGCAGTTTGCCGTCTTCTGCCGTTTTCCAAGGAATGTCCTCGTGGGAATAATTTTCCATTTCTTTGGCGTTTTTGTCAGAAAGCCGCGCCAAGACATCGTCAATATGCTCTATTTCGCGGCCGGACAGAGCATCAAGATTTGGCCGTCTAACCGCTAAATATTTTCTTTGTGGATAATTAAAATATTTTCCTTCAACCCTTACAATCTCACCTCTCTGAATCATATCGTCAACAACGGCTTTAAATTCAACGGGAGTAGGACCATAATGATTTTTAATGTAAGTCGCGCCGACTAACTGTTCCTCAAATTTTTCGTAAAAATCAAAATCAATAAAGTAAAGTAGTTTATAAATCACGGCTTCACCGACATTTGACTTACCGCCGACTTTTGACAAAACATAAAGCAAAACTTCCTTAAATTTTTTAAGGTTTTTCTGCGGAACGCTTATCCTTATTTCTTGTTTTTCTGCTTTTGGTTCCATCTTTTCCTTCTTGATTTCAGCAGTGATGGAAGAATCTTTGGCGCGCCTAAAATCTTCAAATGATATGCCGAAAATAGAAGCAAGCTTTTCCGCCTCGGTAATGGTTAAATCCCGCTTGCCATGCTCAATTTGCACATAAGTAGGACGGGAAATGCCAAGCTCCGACGCCAAAAATTCCTGCGTCAAATTGTTCTTTTTTCGTAGTTGTTGGATAAATTTTGAAAGCATGATTATAGTATAGGCGATGTAAAATAGTTTGTCAAGAGCAATGTCAAAAAATTATACATACCCTTAATCTCAGCTAAAGCTTCGGCGATTTTTTGCTTCATTTTGCGCCTTCGGCGCGAGGCAGGCGACAAATCGTCTAATATGGACCTGGGCGGAGTCGAACCGCCATCACCTCAATGCGAATGAGATATTCTGCCATTAAACTACAGGCCCCTATCATCTATGCTTAATCCCATAATCTATATATATCATGCGTTCCAACAGAATGAAACCAAATTTCTTTTTCAGCCACAAATTCAAAAATAACCCTATAGTTTCTATCAACAGAAAAGGACCAAAAACCTTTTAGTCCTCCTTTTAATTTATGGGTTTTTAATATTGGGTCAAAAGGATTATCTCTAAAAATCTTTTCCTTCTTTTCGGCAACTCTCTTCACAGACAAAGGCAATTTGCTATATTCGCGAGCAAATTTACTTGAGTAAATAATCTTTATCATAGAATACCTGGGTTATCTTAAATCTTTCAGAGATTTTAACGCCCGACCCCTACCAGAGGATAGCTCTTTCCTGCTTTCATTCAGTTCCCTTAGCATCTTGCCTTCCATCCACATTCTTAAAAGGTCGCGGAAAAATTCGCTTTTGCTGGCATAATTCCCTTTGGCGACAATATCATCAACTGATTTCGCCATTCCTGCTGGTAATGATAGATTTATTATTTTACGCATATATTTGTAATAATTTGTATTACAGTCATCATATGCTTATTGCGAAAATATGTCAACATTAAAATTAGGAAAGGACTACTGTAAAACTATTTTTGCGCGAAGAATGGATTCTCTCTTGGAATACATAAACGAGGTCTTGCCCTTGAATGTTTTTTTAATCTTTTTTGCCAATTGCTGCGCAATTTGGTTTTCTGTAGTCAAAACCCTTAACATCCCTTTGGCAACGGTTTGCATGGAAATAATCCTGTCCATCGGGTCTTTTTTGAAGGCGGTTTCTGAAAAATTACTGATTAAATTTTCTATCTCTTCTTTTTTCTCTTCGGAAATATTCTCTATTATAACTTCTCCTTCATAACGATTGTCCTTAATCATCCGGCAAGCAGGGCAAATCACGAAAAGAATATTTTCTTTCTCTGTTTCCGGAATATCTTCCAACCCATGATGCCAAGATTTTTGCCATAAAACAGCGTCACATTCTTCGCAAACTAAAACATTCCCTTTTGTATTTTTGAATTCTTTTACTCCTTTTTTATAACCCGGAAAGGGCCACGATGTTTTTTCAAAAAAATTCCTCATAAATTATAGATATAAATATTTATCGGGGCACTGGGATTTGAACCCAGAGTCGCACGAACCCGAATCGTGAATGTTGCCGTTACACTATGCCCCGAGATATCAATGATTAATGATTAATGATAATTTAATTTTGGCATCGCCAAAATTAAATTAAGAAACCCAGTATTTCTTTTTTGTCATTTCATCCCGCTTTGTTACAATTTCTTCTCTTTTATCTCTGGCTTTTTTTGCTAATTGTTCCAGTTCTTTTTCGCTCAACCCGCCGATTTCTTTAATCCGCTTCTCCAAATAAATTTTTTTATTATTCTTCGGCTTATCAAGAACTTCTCCCAAGAGAACGGCAAGAATTTCCCCGATTTTCGGTCCCGGCTCCATTTTTAAAATTTTCATAACTTCAGCTCCTCCTATTTTCAAAGTGGTTGAATCGATCGGGTCAAGGGCCACTCTCTCCGCCACATATTGAAAATGCCTTAACTTGTAGGGAAGGGCTTTGGGACAACCGGACCCAATCCTATCACACATTCTTAATTGCACCAATTCTTCAAAGTTCTTTGGTCCGACTTTCGCCAGCAATCGCCGGACTGAAGATTCTTGCACTTCACCGACATTATAATAAAAAAGATGATATCTCACCAATTTTACTATCTTTTCAATCTCTTTCTTGGAAAACTTTAAGTTTTTCAAAACCTTGGCAGTCATTTTGGCTCCGACTACTTCATGGTTATAAAAAGTCGAATCAGCTCCTTGGCCTTCTTTGACTCTTGGCTTGCCGATGTCGTGGAAAAGCGCTGCCAGTCGCACATATTTATTAAAATTTTCTTTTGCCCCGAACTGTAAAGACCTGATGACATGTTCATAAACATCATATATATGATGTTTGTTCTGCCCGACCTTATAGCCCTCCAACAATTCCGGGACAATATATTGTAAAAGCCCTGTTTCCCTTAAAAGCTCTATGCCTTTAGCCGGATTGTCAGACATTATGATTTTCAAAAATTCATCTTTGATTCGTTCTTTGGAAATAAACTCCAGAAGGCCGGCATTCTTCTGAACTGCTGAAAGGGTCTGCTTTTCTATGCTAAAATCCAAGGCAGTAGCAAGGCGAATCGCCCTCATCAAGCGCAAGGCATCTTCTTGAAATCTCTCTTCCGGCTTGCCAACCGCCCGAATCAATTTATTTCCTAAGTCCTTCTGTCCGTTGAAGGGGTCAATAATTACCTCTCCCCCTCCTTTAATTCCTCCCCCTCCCCGCTGGGAAGGGGGAGGAAGGAGGGGGATGGATACGGCCATAGCATTGACAGTGAAATCCCTCCGCGCCAAATCTTCTTCAATTGTCTTTGCCCACCTGACTTTGTCAGGGTGCCTTTTGTCCGTATATTTTTCTTCTGTCCTGAAAGTGGTAATCTCTATCGCTTTCAAGTTTTCCTTCTTGCTCGAGGTTAAAACCGTTACGGTGCCGAATTGGTTTACATCAAAACTTTTGGGAAATATCTTTTTAAGCTCTTCCGGATTGGCACTTGTGGTAATATCCCAATCATTCGGCTCTACCTCTCGCAAAATGTCTCTGACGCATCCGCCAACAACAAATGCCTGAAAACCTTTATTTTCAAGCGCGCTGACTATTTTTTTGACTTCTGTTGGAATATCCATATTCCCCAATTCTAACCTAATTCTTGCTGTTTTTCAATTGGTAATATAGAATTAAAGAAAGCCCCCGTGGCCTAATTGGATAAGGTGCCGCGCTTCGGACGCGGAGATTGAGGGTTCGAATCCTTCCGGGGGCATAAGCGACCGCTTCGCGGTCTAAATTAAAAACTTAAAACGAAAAATTAAAAAGAAAAAAGAAAACTCTTAGACAGCTGTTGGGGTCGCACCCTAACAATCAAGAAAACTTAACCAAAAACTATGAATAAAAATACAAAATTTTTGGCAATCAGCGCCTTTTCAATAATTCTCTTGTTTTTAATAATCTTCCCGGCACTTGCCCAGTGCACTGAAAAAGATAACTGTCCCAACGGGGAATTTGTGCAAAATTGTTGTCCGGGTGAATCCCTTAATACCAGCCACGGAATCGTGCCATGCGGCAGCCCTTGTTGCCCCTGCACCCTTTGCCACTTTTTCGTGCTGATTGAAAGAGTCCTGGAATTTATCTTTTTTAATATAACGCCTCCTTTGGCACTTTTGATGCTGATTATCGGCGGAGGAATGTTTATGCTGGCTGCCGGCGACCCTACAAAAATTTCCACAGCCCGCAGAATAATCACGAATACTCTAATCGGCGTTGTTATAATCTATGGCGCCTTTTTCTTGGTTGGTCTGCTTCTTCAATCGATAAACTTAAACACTTGGTTAGAGCCACAATTCAAAACATGGTGGGAGGATGGATTCTTCAATATAGATTGCCGGATGCCCGGGTCTACCCCAGCTCTTCCGTCACCCCCAGTTGCTGTCATACCTCCGGCCGCTGCCTTTGCTCCGCCAATAGCGCCGGGCGCCGGCATAACCATTATACCAATTGGTAGCACTTTCTCTTCCGGGGCGACTGTTATAACTTTTCCCTAAAAATTATGATTTCAAATAATGCCTACTTAAATAATGCCTGTTCTATTTAAAGAGGACATTCTAATATAAGTATGCCCAGGAAAATAAAATTCTTAATCATAGCTCTATTTTTAGGATGTTTTATTTCTGTCAGCCAAGCATTGGCAGAGGACTCTGTTAAGCCCATTTACTCGGTAGCTGTTTCCGGCAATGTTGTTATGAATAAAGCAGACGGTTATGCGCGGATAATCCTCACCGACACCCAAGGCAAAGAATATTTAATTTACGAGGCCAGTGGGCCTTTTGATTCAGGTTCTTTTTCTTTTGAAAATACTTGCGAGGAAACATGTGTTTTGAACGCGATTGTGCCTAAAAAAGTTGAGGTAGAAGTATCAGAGGCAACTATTCATATTGACCAACTTTTTACGATAGAAGATAAGTCCTCTATGAATACGCAAGTGCAATCAATGGGTATGCAGACATATAATGAGGCATTGGATCCTGTTCAAGAGGATATTAAGATTGATAAGATTAATCAATACATTAAAGATAATAATTTACAATGGACTGCAGGGAAAACATCTGTTTCCGGGTATTCCTACGAACAAAAAAAGAAAATATTTGGGTTGCTGATTGATGGTTCTAATCACGAATTGCCCAACCTTCAAGGA
>Ga0265592_1000049_pt1 | contig 82552 bp, 79 predicted proteins | sample saktaG_7_FD_190141 | JGI IMG/M metagenome (GOLD analysis project Ga0265592, IMG submission 190141) | Saline water microbial communities from Sakinaw Lake, British Columbia, Canada - sak_2010_1_5_120m | ecosystem: Environmental > Aquatic > Non-marine Saline and Alkaline > Saline ... | reverse complement strand
TATAAAACGCGATGATGCAAGACATCAGGCTCAACCCATGAAAAACAATTAACGGTATTGATCTTATTAGATAATGGGCAGAGCAGGCTGATTGAATTTTAGGATTACATCCTGGGTATAAAACTAACCGTTAAATTGCTCTCGCAGGCTAAAGTGCGACATAGATCGCGGATGACAAATTGGCCTGTAAGGTAATTCATCTGCCCATTACCTTTTGATAATTATGACAGAACAGATACAAGTAGCCGCTGGTCTTGATCTTCATAAATCCTTTATCGTAGCAACGATCCTGACAACAGCAGGCGAGAAATTTTTAGAGCGCTTTAATAGAACACAAACCGGTCTTTTTGCTCTTAAAGACTGGATATTATCCAATAAAGTTCAAGTTGTTGGATGCGAGTCCACCAGCGATTACTGGGTCAGGATTTTCGATCTTCTTGACCCCTATGTGCAAGTAATTGTGGGCAATGCTCGTGATATGAAGGCACTCTCACATAAAAAGACCGATAAGATTGACTCTGAATTTATTGCTCTTCTTGCTCTGAAGGATATGATTCGTCCTTCCCGAATATTTCCTAAAGAACATAGAGAATTCAGAGCAACAGTACGATTGAGGCACCGGATAGTACAGAAGAGGACATCTATAAAAAATGAAATCCACCATATTTTAGATTCTGAATTATTTCGACTATCTGCAGTATTAACTGACATATTTGGTAAATCCGGTGTTTTGATCATGAGGGGTATTCTCAACGATATACCGGTCAATGAGATCCTTGCTCTTCTTCCACCGTCAGTTAAAAAGAAGGAAGAAGCATTAAGGGAGGTGATGCAGAGTACCCTCTCCGATGGTGCTTTGGCTCGTCTTGCATCATGTCTTCGAATAATAAAGACATTAAATGACGAAATTGCCGAATTAACCAACATCTCAACAAATTATGCTCTAGTTAATTTTCCCAGGGAATTTGAAATTCTCAGATCGGTTCCTGGTGTTGGGGAAATAGTTGCCATTACTCTTCTCGCAGAAATTGGAGATGTCAGAGACTTTTCAACAGGGGACAAGTTAGCGAGTTGGTTAGGAATTGTACCAAGAGTCTATCAATCTGCAGATAAATTGCATACAGGTTCAATTACCAAAAGAGGTTCAAAAACTGCAAGATGGATTCTAATTCAAGCAGCTCATGCAGCGGTTAGAGCTCGAGATAATGACCTTAAAACGTTTTATATAGGAAAGAAAGAGGTGATTGGCGCAGGAAAGGCTATCGTAGGAGTCGCACGTAAGATGATTACAATTATTTGGCATCTGCTTACGAATGATGAGACCTATGAAGATAACCAATATCGGGTAATTAAACTGCCAAAGAAGGTCTATGTAAAGGTTCCTAGGGAAACCTCGCTTGAAGAAGTACTACGATTACTACGAGATGCTGCAGTAGTTCTCAAAGAGCCTGATCCAGAAATTGGTTGATCAGGTACCTCTGGGTACCTGGTTTTTCATGACAAATTGTACTTATCCAGAATGATTTGATATATTGCTCAACCTTTTTGATAGCACACTAAAATTTCCGGAAAAGAGAGATGTCTTATTAATGAGAATAAAAAAGAAATTAAGGTACCCATACTAAACCTGCTCCACAGGTTGGACACCAATGTCCGGATCTCCCACTACTCGCTGATGAGGATGCTGAAAGAGCTGCCTGATTCCGAGCTATCTGATTCACGGTAGAGTAATGAGAAGCAGAATTTTGTTCTGTCATTGAATTAAAATCATATTTTGATGAAGCTGCCTGTAGTCTCTGTTCATATGAAAGTGATTCATCAGACCCGTTATTAGTAGGTGTTGAGGAAGGAGTGACCTCTGGGACTTTTGTTGCTGTGGGAGTTGGAGAAACGGTTGTTGCAAATGGTATATCAGAAACATAGGTTACAAAGTCAATATAGGTGCTAGGGCTGATACTTTCACCCTGAATAAATGCATCCAGTATTTTTACAGCATTATAGCCAATTGTATAAGGATCCTGGGCTATTATTTCCTGAATTATTCCATCTGTTACAAATGTTTTTGCTTCATCACTACCATCAACACCGACCACTGCTATTGAGCCTTTTAGACCTAGTTCTTTTAGAATCAGACCCAGGGCAAGCGTGGTATCTCCATCAGTAGAGAATATTCCCTTAATGTCAGGGTTGTCTGCCAGCAGGGATTCAATATAAAGATTCAATTCTGTGTCATTATCCGGGCTGTAAGGTGTTATCTCAATTTCAGAGTGGTTATTTTCTATTTGCTTAATAAATGCTTCTGCACGAATGATTGACGCTGGATCCTGATTACTTCGGGAGAGAACAGCTATTATTCCGTCTCCATTCAACATAGATGCCAGATCATCAGCTGCCAAGATTCCAATCGCCTCATTATCAGAACCAACATACCCAGCCAAAATCTCATTTGTGAGAGGAGATTCCAGAACAAAAACCGGAATTTCGTCATTAGCAGCAGCTTTGAGCGCTGGATTAAACAAAGTTATGTCTGATGGTGCAATAACCAGTATCGAGGGAGATTCTGACAAGGCATCAAATGCAAGGACAATCATATCATCACTTTGACATGAAGTTTCAGGTGTCAGAATAGTCACAGGAATATTATATTCCAAAGATGCCTCTTCTATACCCGTGCGTATTTGATTCCAGAAGGGATCATCTCCTGATTTTAAAATAAATGTAACTGGATTCGCTGAATCTGCCGAACATATACCGATAATGCAGAAACAAAAAATCCCAATCACAATGAAGGGAATAACATGCTGTTTTTTCATAATTGAACTCCTATTATCTCTTGGTAAATGGAATTGTATCTATACTCATATGATGAATCAGTATGAATACTTTAAGGTAATAGCCAATAAATTAGTTTATATTCTCACTGGTAATACTCGCTTTATGATTGCATCATTTCTTATTTGTAATACAATAATCACATAATTCTCGAATACAGCATTGCAGACAGAAAGGAGAGCGGGCTTTACATATTTTTCTCCCATGTAAGATAAAAAGTGAGTTTATTTCACCCCATATTGTATCAGGGAAAATGGTTGTTAAATCATGTTCTATGTGAAGGGGATCCCTATGTTTGGTCAGTCCAATGCGTAGTGAAAGTCTTTTTACATGGGTATCTACAGCTATTCCCTGATTAATACCAAAAGCATGCTGCATTACAATATTTGCTGTTTTTCTCCCGACGCCGGGAAATTTTTGTAACTGTTCAAAATCACACGGAACAATCCCCTGAAACACTAAACTTAACATACGGGCAGTTTTTATAATATTTTTTGCTTTTGCTCTGAAAAATCCTGTACTATGGATTATATGTTCTATTACAGATAGGTCAGCAGATGCAAGTGCATCAGGAGTCGGATAACGGGAAAAAAGCTCTTTTGTTACCTTATTCACACATTTATCCGTGGTTTGTGCTGAAAGAATTGTAGCAATAAGAATTTGATACGGATTTTCAAAATGAAGGAATTCTTCTGTACTGGACTGTAGGTTATATTCTTTGTGTAACTGATAATATACAAGCAAGGGGCGGGAATCAGACATAAAAGATGGGGTAACGCAGATTTGAACTGCGGTCAAAGCGTCCCAAACGCTCTAGGATGGACCAGGCTACCCTATTACCCCGTGGGCCTATATAGGTCGTTACTAGGGAATATAAATGTATCTTATTATAAGGGGAGAGGAGAGATACTATCAGCACTGACAAGTGTTCCATTAATTGTTCCCTGTTCAAGCGCTGTTATAATGGCATTTGGATTTGTACCATCGAGAACAATAAGAGGGATATTACATCGTTGAACCAGTTTGACTGAGACTAAATCCATAACATTATTAGAGCCTGCTCCCATTGAACCCTTACTTACTATTTCAACGAGCTGAGTTGGACTGATGACATCAAAACGAGTAGCAGTACTATCTATTTTAGGATCTGCTGAATAAATCCCATCAACAGAGGTTGCATTAATGAGGATGTCAGCATGAACACGCTCTGCAAGTACAACAGAAACTGCATCTGTAGTCTGACCTGGTGTGACTCCTCCCATTATAACTATCCGCTCAAAAATACCAAATGTACATGCATCTGTGTAATTTTCTGCCACTTTTGGATATGCATATTCTCCCAGTGCATGAATGAGTAACTGAGCATTTAGTCTTGTAACTAAAATACCAATTTCATCACAAGATGCTTCATCTGTATGGCATGAACGAGCTACAGAGATATATTTCCGGGCTTCTCCCCCTCCCCCCACTACAATAAATAATCTGAATTGTTTACTGATATGCTTTAACACAGTTGCATATTGATGAATAATATGAGTATTAAGAGTCGGTATAAGGACTGAACCCCCGACTGATATGACTATGGTCTTCATTTCAGGATAAATGTTTTATAAAAGCGCCTGATATAGGTTGTTATATTCTGTAGTGGTATTCGTCATTTACATGAAATCAGAAAAAAGATAATTACAATTTTTATAAAAATATGAAAATCATATTCATTAAATGCCAAAAATAGGTAAAGACTTTCTGAACAATAAACAATACAATCTATATGCCAGCACGATGTCCCCGGTGTAATTCAATTGATATCTTCCTTATTACAGGAGGAGTTTGTGGACAGATATATCGGTGTAAATCATGTCAATATCAGGGAAGCTTTGTGATTGAACAGGATGAAGAGGAGAAATATGATTCAAAAAGAGAGAATAATGAATGAAGCAGACCTGTACTCACAAGAAGGTGAAAAGATTCAATGCCATCTGTGCAGCCATCGTTGTCTTATTAGTGAGGGGAAAACCGGAATTTGTAAAGTGAGGAGAAATATCAATGGTATACTTGTTGCAGAAACATATGGCATGGTAAGTTCAAAAGCTATCGATCCTATTGAAAAAAAGCCATTGTACCATTTTTTACCTCATACTAACTCATATTCACTAGGGAGTATCGGATGCAATTTCAGATGCTCACACTGTCAGAACTGGCAGATTTCCCAAACAGAATTATATCAGTCATTTCTTCAATATCTCTCTCCTGAGGATGCTGTTTCAGAGGCTCTGAATACTGGTTGTTCCAGTATTTCCTGGACATATAATGAACCTACTCTTTGGTATGAATATACCCGGGATATGGGAATACTAGCAAAAAGAAAGGGTCTGAAAACGGTATATGTTACAAACGGGTACATGACCGAAGAAGCAGTACATGGACTTTCTGCTATGCTAGATGCATTTAGAGTTGATATTAAGGCTTTTTCTGATACATTTTATAAAAAGATTTGTGGAGGAAGACTAAACCCGGTCCTTGATGCTACCAAAATTGCATATGAACATAATATGCACATAGAGATAGTAACTCTCATCATTCCTGGTTTAAATGATACTATGAGTGAGATAGAAAGCCTTATTTCCTGGGTGGTAAAAGAAATCGGACCAGATATACCAATGCACTTTACCCGATTTCATCCAGACTATCAGATGAAAAATATTCCTCCCACTCCAATCCCTTTATTAGAAAAAATATATGACCGCGCAAAAGAACTGGGTCTTTTTTTCCCTTATATTGGCAATGTATCTCAACATCCATATGGAGATACCTATTGTCCATCTTGTGGATCTCTTCTGATTAGAAGATCTGGATTTCACTCAGATTCCTTCGGATTAGATAAAACCGCATGTAGAAATTGTGGGGAGCATATTCCGATAATAGTACATGACGAAACGTGAATGTTTGAATTATACTGATATGATACCTAAATTTCTATGTGATCGTATGCTTGGAAACCTGACCCGGTATCTTCGTTTTTTAGGTTATGATACGGTTAGCGCAACAATATTGCCTGAAGGAGATCCAAAAGAAGACTCAGTTCTTATCTGTATGGCAGAAAAAGATGAAAGATTCCTTCTGACAGGAGACAAAGAACTTGCACAACGAGCAGGGAAACGATGTATCTTAATTCATCCCGGTCCTGTTCAAGAACAGATACAAACACTTAAAACACTCCATATAATTACTGATTTCTTTCAATTTACCAGATGTTCTCTTTGTAATGCTGAACTTATCCCTTTACCTGACACAGAATCGAACCAGACAATAATTCCCAATAATATTAGCCCGCATGATTGTACCTATTGCACACAATGTAACAAAATATACTGGAAGGGTAGCCATACTGATCATTTAATTTCGTTATTTGAAGATATGCATCTTTTATAAATAATTCTGTTAATTATCGTTTTTAATGCTGACTAAAATTACAAATATCACTATTATGATGTAAATATATCTATTAAAGTATCCAAGAATTCCCTGTTTCTAAAAAAGCTCTGAAAATAGCCATCATTTATGTGCATTAATTTGCAAATAAACATTGAACTAAAATATTAAAATGAGAGATTTACTATTCTTGAACATCTTCTTAAGGTATAAGAACTCCTATAATCACCAGGAAGTGTTAGACATATTCCCTGGTGCAATCTTAAAAATTTCGATTTAGGATAATAATCGCTTGTATGTCGTGATAGTATGTGAGTAAATCAGAGTTGAGATTATTGATGCTTAAGAACATGTTGTTCTAATATTGTATCCGGATGATAACGTTGTGCAATACGAACAGCCATTTCCCGAAGTGAACGATGTTCTGATATACAGCTATCAGGTATATTTCCATCACGAAGTATTGCAGATGTATTCTCAGTAATTTGGATAAGTTCAGTTGCAATAAGTGCATTAAGCCAGATTAGATCCTGCATCATCTCTTTTTCATCTTCCATAAATAATTTGTACCATAGAATCAGATTATTGTTTGGTTATGAGATTATTTTCCCGATTATGAATACCCATCTGTTCATCAATTTTAGTAGCAGCATATTCCAGTTCATCAAAGATCCGATCTGCATCTTTACGAAGTTCAGTAACAGCCTCTTTAAGACTGCCACCTCTCAGATATATTCGCTTTTTTTTCCGATATAATATCCCAATAAGCGATAAATTTCTGATGTGATGATTTATTCTTGCATGTGATATTCCCATATGAGATGCAAGTTGTTCTGCAGGAATTCCCTGCAAATCATGGTAATGTAACAGAAGCTCAAAAATTATCTGAGATGAAACATTATCAGTATCGCGACCAGCTGAAAGACCAAGAGCATCACATAACCAGAAGGTATCGGTAAGAAGATCATTACTTATTGATCTGGGGATATTACGTAATATGATCCGCTGAATCATCATGTATCACTCTGAATTATTGCAATAAAAATCATCCCTTTTAGATAAGTTTCACTTCTTAATAAAGAGATCATATCTATATTATCGAAATGATCTCGTTTTTTTTAAACAAAACATATATAGAAGTAGTAATCAATAATATGTTAGTTCATGAGTAGAACTAAAGGTGATCTGTAAATGACAATTCAACCAATTGGAGAACGCGTACTAATTAAACCTTATAAGGAACCAGAAAAAACCAAAGGGGGCATATATATTCCTGACTCTGCAAAAGAGAAGAAAAAAGAAGGGGATGTAATTGCAGTAGGAACATTTGAAGATGGAAAACCACTGCCTCTCAAACCTGGTGATCGTATAATTTACGGAGGATATAGCCAGGAAGAAGTAGAATTTGAGAAAGAAGAATTTGTTATTGTTGAGTTTAAAAATATCGTTGCTAAATATGAATAAATAGGTGAAATATGACAACAAAACAGATAATGTTTAATGAAAATGCCCGTCACGCCCTTCTTGAAGGTGTGAATAAGGTAGCTGACACCGTAAAGATTACCCTTGGACCAAAGGGACGTAATGTCGTAATTGACAAGGGTTCAAACCCAATGATCACAAACGATGGTGTCACCATTGCAAAAGAGATCGAACTAAAAGATAAGTTTGAGAATATGGGTGCAAAGCTTATCAAAGAAGTTGCATCAAAAACCCAGGACAATACAGGTGATGGGACAACAACAGCTACCGTCCTTGCCCAGGCAATGGTTCGGGAAGGCATTAAAAACATTACCGCAGGTGCAAACCCTATTGAAATCAAAAAAGGGATTAATGTTGCTGTTGATTTGATTGTAAAAGATCTCAAATCAAAAAGTATTCCTGTCAAGGATGAGGAAACCATCAAGCAGGTTGCAATCGTCTCATCTAATAATGACGAAGAGATAGGAACACTCATCTCTGATGCAATGAAAAAAGTGGGTTATAATGGTGTAATCACCGTTGAGAGCTCAAAAACCCTTGAAACATCACTTGAGCACGTTGAGGGAATGCAGTTTGACAGAGGCTATATCTCCCCTTATATGGTAACAGATCAGGAACGACGTGTTGTTGAATTTGAAGATCCCTATATACTTGTCACCGATAAGAAAATCTCAAATGTAAAAGCACTTATTCCTGTCCTTGAGATGATGGCATCCCAGGGTAAAGCGCTTCTAATTATTGCTGATGATGTTGATGGAGAAGCACAGACTGCAATCATTCTCAATCTCATGCGGGGCGCCATTAAGGTGTGTGCGGTAAAAGCTCCTGAATTTGGAGATACTAAAAAAGAGATGCTGGAAGATATTGCGATTCTTACCGGTGCAACTGTTATCAGTGATGAACGTAACCTCAACCTTGAAGATATTACCATTGATATGCTGGGATCTGCAGCAACTATTAAAGTAGAAGCAGATAAAACAACGATTGTTGGAGGAAAAGGAAGAAAGGGAGAGATTGAAACACGCACAAAACTTATCGAATCCCAGATCAATATCTCTGATAAACAATATCAAAAAACCTCTTTTCAGAAACGACTTGCAAAATTAGGTGGTGGAGTGGCAGTTATCAAGGCCGGTGCAGCAACTGAAACTGAAGTCAAAGAAAAGAAAATGCGTATCGATGATTCTCTAAACGCAACAAAAGCGGCAGTTGAAGAAGGATATGTTGCTGGTGGTGGAGTCACTCTTTTCAGATCAATAAAGACACTTGAAAATCTGGTTTTATCAAGTGAACAGATGATAGGAGTTAATATTGTCAGGAGAGCTCTTGAAGAACCAATGCGTCAGATTGCCTTAAATGCAGGGCGTGAAGGAGCTGAAGTTGTTGCAGTTGTTACCGCTCAAACAAATGAAACTTTTGGATATAATGCCAAAACTGATGTTTATGAAGATCTTTTACAAGCTGGTGTCCTCGATCCTACTAAAGTAGTTCGTTCAGGTCTGCAAAATGCAGCATCAATTGCAGGAATGCTTCTCACAACTGAAGCTGTTGTTGCTGAATTTGATGACGAAAAAGATGAGCGATCAGCTGCAATCATCATTTAATCTTTTTTTTCGAAAATCTTACAAGGTAAGAAGTAATCCTTCATATTTATAAAAATAAATATGTATAATGATCATATATTTTATAATATATACTGACATTTATATTATAATGATCTCTATAGATATCAGTAATAATCAGATTTCTTTACGTTTTTTATGAAATGTTTTTTTCTTTCAACAAATAATTAGAATTAATACTTTTATGGAATACGGCAATTATCAATTAATAAGTGATAAAATAGCATTTCAACTTCTGATATTGTAAAATGAATATTAGATGTTTACTTTAATATTTTATTTTTTATAATTAGTATTTTGTGCTCTGACATAGGATATAGGGAGATATTACTCGTAAATTAGGGAATAATTATAGATGAATATAACAATGGAAAGCTAGTTACAAAATCTAATTCAATCTAAAATCTTGTAATATAATAGTGAAATGGTATCTCTTTATTTGATACTATTATATTTTTGTAATTCTTTCTCGCTTTTTCATTTTATTACTTGTAATTAGCAACAATAAAGAAAAAAAAGTTAAAAACAAACAGATTATTGCTCCAATCAGCATATTTAATAATACATCCGGTTCTTCACTTGTTATGCCTAGATACAAAAATATACTTGCAAATATGAATGATGCACCGGTAATATATCCATAAATATAACGTTCCTGTAACATGATCGATTATAGTATGGCAGAGTATTCAATTTTTTCGTATTTATAATCATCAGGATTCAAAAAAATATACTTGGAACAATGAGAGATAAAACAGTTCCCACCATATATGTACATGTGAATTCTGAAAAAAATTATTTTCATAACTCTTCACATACAGGTTTGGTAACACCTTCATCAATGAAATCAGATTGGCATGTAGTCGCAGGATATGGAGCCCATATCAAAGCTACTCATCATAGTCTTATCATACAGCAAAAAGGAAAAGAACACGTAATTCTTTTAAACAATATTAATCATCTCTTAATACTTGGTGGACACACCCTGCAGACAACAGCCATATCATCACTTATTCATGCAGGAATATCTATTACACTCTTCAAATCTGATGGAAATCCCATAGCGATTATACGCCCATATCATACTACAATTGATCTATATATACAGGAAATTCAGAAAAATACACCGCCATTTACATATGCTGTCATTTTAGCAGAACATATTATAAAAACCAGAATTCTTGCAATTGAAGCTTGGAATGATGTTTCAGAGAAAAATTTGTTATATGCCGGAGAACTTGATATTCTTCATCAAAGTCTGAATGAGATTCCGTACCTTGTTACCATGGATGAAATAAGACGTATTGAACGACTTGTAACTGACATGTATTATGAAATTATGAGTCGACTTCTTCTTAATACACCTTATAATTTTAAACGGAGAACTGAACGTCCTTATAGTGATCTCATCAATACGATGTTTGGATTCGGGTATGCTATTTTAACCGGATTATGTAATGTACATCTTATAGGAGCCTTTCTCGATCTTGATTATCCAATACTTACCAAGGGGAGATGGGGTCTGGCGTATGATTTTGCCGGACTGAATAAAGTAGCTATGATTGATAAAATCATACTTGCTATGTCTCTTGATGGAATCGAATCTTATGACTATGAATTAAGTAAGAATCGATGTATTTTATCAGACAATTTGATACGAAGGTTACTAAAGGAGATTCATACTTCCATAGATCAGACGATACTATCAGCACAGGTTGCAGAATATATTGCATCTCTTCAGGGTGAAAAAGAATGGAAAATTCAGAGCTCTGTTTTCAACCAAAAGATTTCATAATTAATAATTATAGGCTTTATAGCAATATGAGATTTATTATTTAAATATTTCCAATTTAGATGCACTTACTAACTTATTCTATTGTACAATCAGATATTGTGTCAATTATTGTCGATTGTATCTCTTCCCAAAATGAATAAGCTGTACTTTCATCATTTGCTTCTACATAAATACGCACAAATGGTTCTGTCCCCGATGGACGAATTAATGCCCATGAATCATCACGATCAATTCGAATTCCATCGATTAGATTCTGTCGTTCCTCTGAAAATTTCTCCATAACCGAGGATAGCAGGATTTGAATCTTTGCTGTATGAACTTTTTTCTTAATCATACTGGAAGGGGGTAAGGAACGAATAAGATTAGATAGAGATGTTTGCCTGGTAACTACTAAGAAAAGCATCATTGCCGCTGACATTCCTCCATCCCGACAGAACTGATGGTTTGGATAAATTAATCCACCATTTCCTTCTCCTCCAAATATAACATTTTTCCCTTCGTCACGTAAAGATCGCATCATGCGGGCAACATAAATACTTCCAACAGGAGTATAAACAACTGAACTATTATGTCGTTCTGCGATGGTTTCCACGAGTCGGGAAGTGCTGACAGGTGTGACAATGATCCCTGCATCAGAGGCATTGTGGCAGATTGCATCAGCAATAAGAGCGAATTCTTTATTTTCTTCCACATATTCTCCAGTATCATCGACAAAAACAGCCCTGTCTGCATCCCCATCATGAGCAATTCCAAATGAAGCATGTGTTTTTCTGACTAACTCCATCAAAGGTATAAGACTGTCTTTGTTCGGTTCAGGAGTTCTTGCTGGAAATGTTCCATCTGGCTGTGCATTGATGGTGATAACATGACATCCTAATGATTTCATAAGTAATGCTGTTGTCATATATGCAGCACCGCATCCAGGATCAACTACTACTGTTGTGCCTGAACCAATGGATGGAGGGAAAGATTGCACAATTGCATCAATGTATCTCTGCATCGCACGTGTGTCCTGTATAACTGTGCCTATTTTTTCCCATGATGCCAAAATATAGTCAGAATTACCGATTAGCTCTTCTATCTGTATCGATTCATCATCTCCCATCTCTGTTCCATCAGAATCAATAACCTTAATTCCATTATATTCACGAGGATTATGTGAGGCAGTAATCATAATTCCAGCAGTAAAATTATCTTTAACAACAAATTGTAGTGCTGGTATTGGCAGGATGCCACAATCTATAACATCACATCCGGTTGCAAGTAGACCGGATGTTGCTGCAGCAACAAGGGAAGGGCCTGATGTTCTGGTATCTCTGCCAATTGCAACTTTACCTGGACGGATGCTTCCGATTGCCATACCAATATGGAGTGCCAGTATCGGGTTCATATCCTTCCCAATGATACCCCGTATACCATTTGTGCCAAAAAGCTCTTTTTTTCGTTTAATTGTCATACGCATCATTTTTTAGTGTGGGAATCGCCATTTCATCAGTTATATCTGTTAGATTATCAGTATGGCTTTTATCAGCCCTCTTTTTTTGTTTTTGTTGCTCTTCACGGACCTGTAACAGACGGGCTGAAGTTTGTGCGACCTGTCGCATAATATTTGTTACCCGGTCTTCTACTTCTATCTCTTCATCAACATCAAGATCGGTGCTTTCAATTTCAAGCAGGAATCTGGCCACTTCGCTAGCTTCAAAGAGTAAATCATCAAGTTCTTCAGGAGTATAAAATCCACACATAGCTCCATATAAAAAAGTAGCTCCAGCTTTATTCACCTTCTTTTTAAATGAGTGCCGCGCTTGATTAACTGCCTGTGGAGAGTAAGTACCTGTCATGAAAGGGACCAGTTCAGGTAAATTTTGACCTATAAATGTCATTTCAGCGCCTGATGAGGTTTGGAAATCTGCGCAAAGGCGTGAAATCGCCCATTCTCTTGCAGTAATAAAGGTTCGCTTACGCAAAAACTGATTGACTTTCTCATAGGAGGCTCCATCAACTTTTTTAAATTTATGATATTTTGTAGGATCGTGTGAATGCATTCTCTTATTCATTACAACGTATTGATCTGAAGAGAGATATATCCGATGAATAGAGGTTTTTTATTCATATCAAATTAGACAAAAAAGAGACAGGGAAAAATCCAGATGTTTCATATAAAAGAATTAAGCGGTTAATGAGATTCTTTAAAAAAAATAGATGAATAAATAGCTCATTTGTTGGAACCGGATAACAAAAGAAACAGGTTGACTTCTCTTAGTCGAGGTCTGAAAATAATCATATCTGGTATGGAAGATTATTGCGCAGAATAGGTATTCTGCGTAAAAGTTCAAATAATTGTTAATTCTATTACTACTATGGAATCCTGCTATTTCTCAGAATGGATACCAAGATACATTCAGTATCTCAGGATGCGGAACTATTCTGCCAAAACATTGACAAGTTATGAACAAAGTCTGAAACGGTTTGGTTATTATATCTGGTTGAGACGACACATGGGTAATAATGACCTCAAAGCCTCCTGGAAAGACGGAGATACGTTAAGACTTGAAGTCGATGTTCATATCAATTCCAAAGAGATCGGCGAATATCTTACCTTTATTACATCATTTTATTCTTATCAATCTACAACATTGAATAGAATTCTCTCAACACTTAGCTCTTTTTATCGATATCTTACAATTCAGGAAATAACACCTGCAAATCCGGTTCCTGGAATTGATCGCCCAAAATTGAAAAATAAAGAGATTACCTATCTAAAACACAGCCAGGTTATTCGTCTTCTTTCTACCATAGAAGATCCACGTGATCATCTTATATTCAGAACTATATATGCTACGGGCCTTAGAGTATCTGAGTTGTGTTCCATCACTATTGAAGATATTGACTTTGAAGAACAAACCATACGTGTTGTAGGGAAGGGTGGGAAAATCCGCGTGGTTTTTATCGATGCACAAACATTGTCAGATATGGAACAGTATATTAAAAATCGGATTTTTGGACCTGTATTTATTGGACAACAGAATAAACCCATTTCTCCAAGAACAGTTCAACATATTTTTAAACAATATGCACCAGCCGGAATCACTCCTCATAAAATCAGACATAGTTATGCAAGTGAGTTATATCGAAGATCTAAAAATCTTAGGGTTGTACAGGATAATTTAGGTCATGCTTCAATACGAACGACTGAAGTGTATCTTCATACGGATCTTGATGAGAGAAAACAAGTCTATCGGGATCACTTCCCGCTCGGCAAATAGAAATATTCTTATAATAAATGATATGATGCTATATATCATATAAATTAGAAATATTTATTAGATATCATTACTATGATATTCTAATAGCAATATAATAAATTAATTATTAGATGGAATGAATTTGCAAATCTTTCTACTATCGAGAAAAAACTCCTTCATTATATCACGTAATTATGAAAACTTTTCACACTGTTAACTCAATGATAATACACGAAGATTATACATAATTACAACAAAATATACCAATGCGATAATTAATTAAAATGAGGTAAACCATGCACAAATGTCCCAAATGTAATGAAGACCTGATGTATATTCAAAAAAACGACCAGGTACGTGCAATATTCTGTTCCAGGTGTGGATTTGAATGGTTTTCTGATGGAGCAAAAGATCCTTTATTTGATCTTATACCTGATAAAGCAAGGAACAAAAAACAGGTTTTCATTCCGGATACTAACAAATGAAACAAAAAATACATGTGCCAGATATAATTCAGTTTATCTTTATGTTTCTCATCATCTCTATTATGTGCATTTCTTTGGTGAATGCAGCTGAAGATAATGGGGATATACCTGATAATGGAGCGATTCCAACAACAAGTCTGACAAATGATATAACATCAATGATTTTAGAACCTGGATGGAATTTTATTTCAGTTCCAAAAAGACTTGCTTCAGGTGAGAATTCAGCAATGATTTTTAGTGCTCTTAATTCTGATGGCCGTTCTATATGGACGTATGAATCAGATGGAACCAGTTCAGGTTCCTGGATTACTCTTTCAGCAACTGATAAAATATCCCCCCTCAATGGTTATTGGGTTTATTCGGTGAATCCTGCAGTAATTAAACTTTCATATTCACAAGACCCATTAACTACTCCGCCTCTGCGTGATCTACAAACCGGATGGAATGCGATTGGCTTTGCTTCTCTCACTCCAGCTACTGCCCGCGATGCATTATTATCTGCTAAAAAATCCTGGATCGAAATTATCGGTTTTGATGCGGAATCACAAGCATCTCTCCCGGCTATCCTGAATGGAGGAGGAGAAGAACACTCAGATAGACAATATCTGACACCAATGCAGGGGTATTGGTGCCTCGTTAGTGATCCATGCATGTATGCTGCGTTGACAGCATGATGCTTCTCCTCTTTTAAGATACACAAACACTCATAGACTGACCAGTAGATAGATACTAACACGGAGTCTGATATGATTCAAAATTCAGAGACAATATGTATGAACCGATTGATTGTAATTTTTTTTATTTGCATGATAATAATCATTACAATAGGAACAGCAGCTGAAATGAATGAAATTGGAGATATTCAGCAATTAAACACAGAAATTTTTGGTAATATCCCTGCCATGATGAATGACCCGGGATTCTGGTTCGAATATGGAGTGAAATCTATGCTCATAGGAGAAGATGACAAAGCATTAGTTGCTTTTGCTAATGTTGTTGATCTGGATCCCGGTAACGCTGCAGCATGGAATTATCTTGGAACGATTTTTACTAATATGGGACTTTCAGATGCTGGTCAGACCTCAATAGCAACTTCTCAGGAAATAGATCCAAACATTGGAGACATATATCGAAAAAAAATTGGAGATCTAGCGGATATTATATACACTCCAGTTCCAGCACCACGACTTGAAGAAGAAGACGAAAAAGAACCATTTGAAACAGAAAGTAATGTTGATGTCTCAAAACATCCTGATCCTCTGGGACCGGATCTTATCATTGATACTATTAAAGCAATAATGGATACATCTGTCACAGGAATTTTTACTGAAACAGAAATATCTAATAATGGTAAAGCAGATTCAGGAAATTTTTATGTTACGTATTATCTGTCTGCTGACAAAACAATAACACCTGATGACCTGGCGATTGGATTCCGGTTTTTCCAAAATATTCCAGTCAGAGAGAGAGAATCATTTACCGGCTCTTTGAAGATACCCCAGGTAAAACCTGGTGATTACTATATTGGTGTAATTGCTGATCCAGCAAATTCAGTGATGGAAGTCAGTGAGAATAATAATGCAAAGTCAACCGCGGTACCGATAACTATTTTAGGATTTAATGAGCAATTACAGGCAGCAGGAGCGCATTACGATCCATTGACTGTTAAAGGGACATATACTGAAACCATTAATGGACCTGATTTGGTTGTTATGGATATATCTAATCCATATATTGCTACTGCCGGGGAGACTATAACGGTAAAAACTTCTATTAGAAATCAGGGTTCAGAACCTACACGAGCATCTACAGCACACTTGTACATATCTGAAGATCGTCTTTTTGATGCAGGTGATTTGTTGTTAGGATCCGGTGTTGTTGATCCTCTTTCCCCTGGTATGCAAACTGATGGAAATGCTCTTGTGGAACTTCCTACAACACTTAAAAAGGGAATATATTACCTGTGTGTGGTTGTTGATGAAGATGGGGCAATTACCGAAAGTGTCGAAGATAATAATGAACAATTCTCAAATCGTATCATTGTTAAACAATATTTCGGATAAATTTTTTAAATCGTAGCCTATAGACTATTCAAGGGCAATAATTCATATATTTACTTCTCTTCTTTTCCTCTTTATTGGTCATACAATACATATCTGAAATCTTTTTTTTTTGATAACGACCCAAAGAAGGAGATCCTATCCTAAAAAAATAAAAGGTGACGTCTTTACTGGTTTTTAAAATAAATTAAATGCAGGTAATTTTTCATTAAATTTTCAGGAAAAAATTCCTATCATTTAGAGAAAGTAAACAAAATTACTGGAGAAAAAAGTATCAGTTACTACCCTCATCTTTTAAGAAAATTGTATTTACTAACTGTATTGTATTATAAGTTTTAAAAAATGTAAAACAAGATAAATTGCCAGATGTATGAGAATTTTTATACCAAATAACAGAGGTATTTCAAATACCAAGAGTTCCATGAAGATGATTCACTATTGAACCAAGATAATCTCCTTTTCTGAATTGAACATCACTTAGAGAGAGTAAAACATCATTTGTCCTTTCTATTGCAAGGGATCGGTCATACGATTGTATCGAATCATCAAATTGAGCATATAAAGCATAAATATCTCCTTTTATACTCCATACATAAGCCGATTCTGAGTTAAAATTTAATGCTTCATCCGTTTTATTAAGGGATCCAAGATAATCCCCTAAATGTGCGGATGCAAGAGCCTGTCCCGCTAATACAAGAGAGTCCTGTGGTTTATCTGTGAGTATGTTCTGAAATAATGATTGTGCAGTATCATACCGTTCAGTATTCAGTGCCGAAATTGCTTGTTGTTCTTTTGCCTGTTTATAATCAGGTTCAATTACCATTAATTGATCATATGATATGAGTGTGTCATTATATCGACGTAGTTTATAATCAATAATTATTGTTTTATCCCATGAATCTGTGATATTAATATTACTTGCAACTGATTCATAATATGAGGTAACCGCATCCATATCTTTGGTAATCTTAATATTTTTTACTCCTGCATAATACCACGTATTATCTTTTTCAAATGATCTAAATCCATGTTCATAACTATAATATGCATTATTATAATTTTTTTTCAGAAAATTGACCTCTGCATTTACAAACCAACCAGGAACACAACCAGGATCTTTGACTGTTATTAATCGTGTTATTATCTCTGCTGAATCCAGATCGCCTTTACGCAAATAAGTTTGTGCTTTATTGCTCATAAACAAGGATTCGTCTGAATCTATCTGGTATGCTTTTTCAAATGAAGTGATAGCATCATCATATTGTCCACTATTGTATTGTGTCACACCAAGATTATTCCAGGCCACTGCATATTGAGGATCAATCTCTAGTGCTGCCATAAAAGAGGTGATTGCTTCATTATATTGTTTCAGTTTACTTTGAGCAACTCCCTTTTTATTCCACTGCCCTGGATCTGATGACCCTAAAAAAAGTGATTTATCAAAAGCCTCATCTGCTTTGTCATAATACCCCAAATTTCCCCAGGATGTTCCTATAATGTGCCAAGCAAATTCGGATTCCGGATTTATAGTTAGTGTTTTTTGAGCTGCACCAATAGCTTCCTGATAGTTTCCGGCATTAAAAAAGATAAGAGAACGATATTCCCATGCAGTTGCATTTAGAGGATCTTTGGTAAGAATAAAATCATTCTCGTAAAGTAGTTGATCTGTTATCAAATCGGCAGATACAAGAGAAAGACTTAAAAAAAAGGCGCACAAAAGGAGAAAAATGTCTAACATCCTGAATACATTTTCATTATCGGTCATTTTTTATACACCTTCTTTATGATTTGGAAAACAATATATTTTAAGCTGGATGGATTACATTATTATTTAGGAGATGAACATCCACCGATACATGATTGAATATCCTGTCCAAGACACCCTATTGCATCAGCACGGCAACGTTGGCAATGTGTCATTTGTTTAACATAAGGTTCACATTCCTTTTGTTTTGCTATTTTTTCTTCCATGGTGGGTGGAATTATATCCGCAAATTTTGCCTGGGCGATCAATGGAATGAGATTATGTGTAAAAACTCCCATTTCTCCTGATTTTTTTGCAATGTCTACTATTTCATTCTCATTAATCCCAGGAATATATACTGTATTTATTTTAACCAGCATTTTCTTCTCTATCGCTAGTGCTATTCCTTTTATCTGTTGATCAATTAGTAATTGAGCCATCTGTTTTCCGGCATAATAACGGCGTCCCCCATAATCAATATAACTACAGATTTTTGCTCCGGTCTCTGGATTCAGAGTATTAAGTGTAACAGTAATATTAGTTACACCGGCAGATACCAGACGATCGATACTTTCCGGCAATAAAAGACCATTGGAGCTGACACAGAGAATCATATAGGGAAATTCCTGATGAACAAGTTCAAAAGTCTCAAATGTTTCTTCATTCGCAAGAGGTTCACCAGGTCCGGCAATACCTATAACCTTAATAAAGTGATACTCAGAAACAATCTTTCTGACTAATTCTATGGCTCTTTGTGGTGAAAGAATCTCACTCGTTACACCCGGTCTGCTCTCATTAACACAATCAAATTTTCTAATGCAATAATTACATTGAATATTACAATGAGGCGCAACTGGAAGATGAGCCCTTCCAAATGTGTGGCTGGCTTTTTCACTATAACAAGGATGTTCACTGATCTTTCTTATCTGTTCCGGATCCCATTTTACCGGATGTCCTTCAACATTAGCGATGCGATATCCATCATCTTCCATACATGATTATTTGGTTATGAGAATATATATCATATTTCCATTTGTGCGATAGATCTAATTTTCTATTTGATAATTCCCAGATAAAAAGAAATCATATCGACATTGAGAAAATAAGCATACATTTTTTTCAATCACCAGACCAGATTAAAAAATAGATTTCTCTAATAAAATAAACATTTTTATCGATTAGGAGAAATATATGCTATATAAAATAACATTTTGAATTGGGAAGATAGAACAGAAAAATGAATTCATGTATAGTCTATTTTTAATATATAAAATCATCATTTGATACTAATACTATTAGAGATAGAAAAGATTGCTTAAATATTCATATTCATCCTTTTTTGATAGGCTGGATGTTACTAAGTGCCTCTGGATTGCAGAGCTATAGGTAGTATTCAGTACTCATCCTTTACATTTTTCTGCAAAGCAGGCATCTTGTGGAATTAATAGAAGCGATTTATCTATCTATAAAAAAAGGCAAAAAAGAGTCGGAGTGTATGAAGTATTCAACATCAATTTCTTATGATGTTACTGGTTATGTTTGAATGTCAGAAGAATCGGATATAGAAGGTTCAATATTTTCTTCTTCAGGACTTGTAATTAGTTTGTACTGTAATTCTAATACTCCATTATTAATGGTCTGAATACATGTGTCAGGCTGAACTGAAGGGATATCTATTGATCCCTGATACCTGTGTTCTCCATCAAATCCAATAATAAAGAGTGTTTTATCTCGTATAATTGCCTTGATATGGTCTATCTGTAAACCCGGTAATTCGACAGTCACCACCAGGTCTGAATCAGTTTCACACAGTTCAATATGTGGATTTGTGATATCATCAGAAGAAGAACCCCCTGTTTTACCTGAAAAAGGAGGATTTCCTCCACCTGCTATGATAACATTAACTCCTATCATCCCTGGCTGAAGAGATCCATTTCCTAGTGTATGTGATATGATATGACGGATTAACTCATCAATATTCGTAAATTCATCCGGTTTTTTTCTATTCATTGTATCAGTAAACTCCTCATCTCATTTCAACTATTCTGGATTCAAGATCGTCTGTTTATATCCTGATGGTTTCAAAATTTTTAGGAACGATCATATACAATGCGGTATTAAGCGCATCATAGTGATCGTCTTTTTGTCCATTAAAGGTTGCCTTTATCAGAAGTTCAGCAGCTCGTTGCAGCAATTCTTTCTGTTCACCATTATATAAGAAATATCAGGAGAGTCGGTCATATTCTTCACGGATTTTCTTGTTAAGTGATTCTTTCACACGAGAAAACGCTTCTTCAAAGTGAGTTTTTGTAACTCAAACATTTTCGAATGCTTCATCCATTTCTGATTTGTATGTCCTTTCATGAGGTGAATAAATTCTCTCATTGCTGCAAGCTTTGCCTCTCTTACAAGGGCTTCAATATCTGCTCCTACAAAGCCATCAGTCCAGGCTACCAGATCTGTAATGGCATCTCTTTTGTAAATAGCTCTTCAATATTGGTAATATATACCTCAAAAATCTTCTTCCTTTCTTTATCATCCGGGGGAGGAACTAAAATATGATGTTCAAATCTTTCTGGACATAAAAGGGCTGAATTAAGTATATCAGGCCTGTTTGTAACTGCAATGACAGAGACATTTCTCAAATCCTCCATACCATCTATTTCAGTTAGAATTTGAGAGACAACATTTTCTGTAACCTGTGTTGTATCCATTTGAGAGCCCCGTTTGGGAACTAGAGCATCAATTTCGTCAAAAAAGATTACGGATGGAGCAGCCTGCCGCGCCTTCCTAAAACTTCTCTAATACCATGTTCTGATTCCTCTACTCATTTGGAGATAAGTTCTTGTCCTTTTATTGAGATAAAATTACATTCACTCATGTTTGCAACAGCCTTTGTCGCCATGGTTTTCCCTGTTCCCGGGCCAAAGAGTAGAATGCCCTTGGGTGTCTTTGTATTGAGTTTGTGAAAAATTTCAGGATATCGGATTGGCCAGTCAACAGCCTCCTGTAATTCTTCCCTGACTTTTTCAAGCCCCAGGTTACATCCGGGATTTCAATAAGAACTTCACGCATTGCTGATGGATTTACATCAGTTAATGCAGCATCAAAATCGTCTTTTGCAACAGTGATATCTGCTCCAACAAATCCATGTATCTGGTTTGCATATGGTTGAATGAATATTCGCTTTCTGATTGTATTTTCCAGTTCGCTTTTTTGCTCATGCAGATTAGATGATCGTTCGTTTTTTTCAGATTTATCAGTTGTAGTAAGACCATCAATCTCTTGATTCAATTCATCAATGTTTGTATCAATCCTGTGTAATGGTTCCCGTTTGTCTCCGGTTAGATCTTCATCACTAATATGAGTATTAGTAATATCCAGAGGGACATTTCTGGAATGAATCTGAAATATTTTGAGTCTTCCTGATATATCCTGGATACCTATCTCAATCTCTCGATCAAATCTACCTCCACGTCTTAATGCAGGATCAAGATTATCTGGCTAATTCGTTACTGCAATAACGATAACCTTTCCCCGGCTTTTGAGACTATCCATAAGAGAGAGTGACTGGGGTACAATCCAGCGCTCTACTTCCCTTTTTATATCTTCTCTTTTTGGAACACCTGAATCTATCTTGTCGATAAAGATGAATGAAGGAACGTTTTGTTCTGCTTCTTCAAATACTTCCCGTAGTCTTCCTTCAGATTCTCCATAATATTTATTCATGATTTCAGGACCTGATAATGAAATAAAGTGTGTATTTACCCCATTCGCAACAGCCTGAGCAATCATTGTTTTGCCGGTTTTTGGTGATCCATATAGGAAGATACATTTTAGTGGTTCAATTCCCAGCCTTTCAAAGAGTTCTGGATTTTTAAGAGGAAGTTTATCATCTCTCTAACCAGACCAAGTTCACGGTTTAGATCACTGATATCCTCATAGTGAATTATAGGAATATCCCTATTTGTCTACTTTTCTTGTTTCTCCCCCTTAGTAATACCTGATTTTTTACTTCTGAATGGATGGACTGTTACATAAGAGCATCAGAAAGATATACAATACCATTGGGAGATGTACTCACGATTGTAACAACTGAGTAGGTATATAATGTCTGCTCACCAGTTGAAAATCCGTAAATTCGAAAAATGTAATTAAAAGGATCGCTATGAGAATATCCTACTGGTATCCGGTATGCTTTGCCTATAAAGAAGGGCTTTTCCCTGAAGCTGAATTAGTAAGCAATTGTTCCATTTCATCTGTATTAACTCCCTCCGGGCCACTGGTAAGGTGAAATTCAACATTTTTCTTGTTTAGGGTCAGCTTTTTGAACCATTGCCCGCTCAAGAATCCCAATTTCTGCTTGACCTCTGATCTTTCCATCAATACATAATGTATCTGATTGTACAGCCGATATCGGGTAAACAGTTGCATATGTAGTTTTAAGGTTTTCTATTTCAATGATGTCCCCGCTTGAGAGGCCTATCTCATCCATAATCTCCCAGGATATCCTTGCAATATCCCGTCCTACATCTCCATTCCGTACTGCTTCCTGAACAATAAGTGAAAATTCGTGTTTTTGTGACATAATGAGAACTCCTATATCTTCACCATAGGTTAATTCTTATATTAATCATATCTACTTAATTCAAATCTACACAAATTACTGTATAAACAGATATATGCGCTTCTATATGGAAAAACGTGATTATGACAAAGATAATATATTATATAAAATTATGTATATATTTTGATTAAAAAAGATATAATTAGTATAATCCATTAAAATAAGGTAGATCACATTACAATTCGGAAAAAAGTTGATAAAATTTAATGTTTTTGTAAATTACAGCATTTAACGAGTATTATGTGTACACATTCGTTGTAATTGTTGAATACTATTCTGAATGTGTGAGAGATCTTTTCTATTCCAAAAAACAGATTCACGTAGATTAAGCACCATTTCTCTCATTTCCGGATTTATTTCTTCGTCACAACAATGATCAGCTTCTATAATTACAGATACAGCATGATTAAGAAAATCCTGATATGATTTGGAATATAACAGTGCCCATCCACTCTGTTCAAATGCCTCTAGTGTTCTATCATCTAAAGTCCCCTTACCTGACATCAATGCTTTTATTATATGTTTATTCTGAATCAGAATCTGATTCGTATCAGGTAATGAGTGATTATTTTGAAAATTTCCCATGTGATCTGAAAGGGCAATCTGTTTTAATTCCCTGACAAACGCCTCTATATCAGCTCCAACATAAAATCGCATTTTCTCTGCTATTGAGGGAATGGAGATATCAGGAGAAAGAAGATGGGTTATATCAGAGAGATAAAGATTGAGTATCTCTTCACGTTCCTTTCTGTCCGGAGCAGGTACATAAATGTGTTTTTCAAGACGACCTGCCCGGATGATTGCAGGGTCCAGCATATCCGGACGATTTGTTGCAGCAATTACAATAACATCTGATAATTCCTCGATTCCATCAAGCTCAGTAAGGATCTGAGATAATACACTCTCAGTTACCCGTGAGAGAGGTCCATCCAGTCCGCGTCGATGAACAAGAGAATCTATCTCATCAAAAAATAACAAGGAGGGGGCAGCCTGCCTTGCTTTTCTGAATGCTTCTCGAACTTTTTTTTCAGAATCACCAACAAGCCTTGAGAGAAGTTCGGGTCCTTTAATTGAGATAAAATTCATGTGTGTCCTATTGGCAATAGCCTTTACAAGAAGCGTTTTTCCCGCTCCCGGAGGACCAAAAAGCAATATCCCTTTGGGAGGCTTAAGATGAAGTTTTGAATAGAGATCAGGAACTTTTGACGGCCATTCAATAATCTTTAGTATTTCTTGTTTTATCTCTGTAAGACCTGCGACCTGATCCCAAGAGACGTCAGGAATTTCCACTCTAAGTTCTCGCATACCAGAAGGTTCCACAATACGTCTGGCAGCAGTAAAATCATCTGATGAGATCATGAGTTGTTTTATCAATTCAAAACAGAATTTATCATCTCTGTTATACTCATCCATCCCATTTCTAATAGCATGCATTGCTGCCTCCTTACAATGGAGAGCGATATCTGCACCAACGAATCCATAACTGGTGTCAGCCCAATCTTCCAGAACAACATCTTTGCAAAGAGGCATTGTTCTTGTGTGAACACGATAAATCTCAAGTCGTTCCGTTTTGTCAGGGATTCCTATTTCGATCTCACGATCAAAACGACCTCCCCTTCTAAGGGCAGGATCAATAGATTCAGGTATGTTAGTTGCGGCTATAACAACCACCTGACCCCTTTTAGAGAGTCCGTCCATCATTGTGAGAAGTTGTGCAGTAACACGACGTTCTACTTCCCCAAATGTCTCCTGACGTTTTGGTGCTATTGAATCGATTTCATCAATAAAGATAATAGAAGGGGCTTTTTTTTCTGCCAATTCAAATATTTCACGAATTCGCTTCTCAGAGTCGCCATAATATCTACTCATTACTTCAGGCCCGGAAAGCGTGATGAAATACGCTTCAACTTCAGTGGCAACTGCACAGGCCAGTAATGTCTTTCCAGTACCTGGAGGACCATATAACAGGACGCCTTTAGGGGGATCGATACCAATCCGTTCAAAAATCTGGGGAAACCGGAGTGGTAATTCAACCATTTCTCTGATAAGACTTATTTCTCGAGATAATCCTCCAATATCTTCATAATGAATTGAATATATCTTTTCATCCGGAATTTCTTCTTTGTAGGCTATCTCAACATTTTCAATTTCAGTGGAGAACGTTACGATACCAATACCATGAGGGACAACCTTGGTTACAATAAAAGATATTGAATTCCCGATGAGATCTATTTTTATTGTTTGACCAGAAATTACTGGTCTTCCCCGCAACTTTTTTGCGATAAAAATATCAGAATTATTCAGTTTAATTGATGTTATTGGTTGCAGAATAATTTTTTCAGCGTCATGTACACAAGCTTTTCGTATAAGAACAGTATCATTTATACCACATCCTGCATTTCTTCGCATTTCTCCATCCATGGCAATTTCAATTCTCTGCTGATATGCATTTTGTGTGTTCCATGCAACTGCCGGGACATTTTTATGCCCTCTGATATCTATCATCTCACCATTTACAATACCTAATGATCGCATAGCACCAGAGTGAAGACGGGCAATTCCTTTTCCTGTATCCTCATCAGCCGCCTTAATTGTTACCAGTTTAATATAATTAGATCCCACCATTACCTTGTACCCGGGATTATTATTTCTTTTTCAGTTACAATCATATCCATACTGATATCGTTCCTGCAAACAGGAATATTTACTATTTCCTGACAGGAAAAGGCAAGACCTATCTTTTTGATATGGTTATTTTTATATAAAAACCGGTCAAAAAATCCAGCCCCATAACCCAGACGGGATCCATTCCTGTCAAATCCTAACATCGGTATGAATGCAGTAGTAACAGTATCCGGATTGGCTGGAATTTCTCTGCCTATTGGTTCTAAAACCTGGAATGTACTCGGTATAAGGGTTGATATATCAGTAAGATAGGAAAGATGAAGGCTTGTATTTTTTGTAACAATAATCGGGACGACAATGGGAATTGTGCGATACAAAGCTTCTTTTATCAGAGGTAATGTCCCTACCTCTAATTCTTTTGCTACATAGGTCATAATTGTTTCATGATCCCTGATGCAGGATAGAGCAGTATTACAGATTGAAATGCTATAAGTAAGACGTTCCTGATCTGAAAGAGAAGAACGTCTTTCTCTTAATATTTCCCGAAGCAACTCCTTATTAATATACATCAACTGTTGATAGGTTGTATCTTAAAAGAAGTAAGTATTTGTATTTTCAATCTTATTTTTAATTATTTGAAGTGGAATATATATCTCTGTACAAAAAAAATAAACAATATTACACCGAATCAATTTATATGAAAATTGAGAGTACATGGAAAAACTGGATAATAATATTGATTATTGCGTTCATTTGTGGTTATCTTTTATCAATTATCAGATCCGCACTGATTACATCATGAATATTTTTCTTCCAGAAACTATTTCTTATGTGATGGGAAGAGTTTCATTATGAAATATTTGAAAATTACCGTTGTACTGCTTCTTCTGGTATGGAGTACAATATCCCCGGTTTTTGGAACTTTAGAGCAGACTAGTTATTATTTGAAAAACACTACTGAACTAACAGAATTTGTAGAAAAATCTTATGAGTTTATTTATTCTCCAATATCTGTATCTACTCATTCCATTTATCGCAAACCAGATCTGTATGGAGGAGATATGAGTATTTCTGATTACGTTTATACCGGTGAGACAATCACCATTTATGACATCATCTATAACTCAGGTCCGGGTGATGCGAAACAATCCACTATACGCTATTATCTCTCAAAAATCCCTGAAATAACGACAATCTCGTACTTCCTTGTAGAAAGTATTCTACCGGGCATTAATGCCGGTAAAGAAGAACCGGTAAAGATATCTCTAACTATCCCTGACAATATCAGGGCTGGTGAATATTATATTATCAGAAATGTAGATCCTGATAATTCAGTTCAGGAAATAAATGAACAAAACAATATTGGATCGAATAATTATCCCATTATTGTCACTGATAAAAAAAGCAGATCTGTTATTGACATCACAAGCATTGGAACAGATATATCCTCACCGGTAGAACAGGGTGCATACATCTTCGTATCAGATTATTTAATTAATAATGGAGATGCTGATGCAAATCCTTTTTTTGTTACCTATTATCTTTCACCTGACAAAAGCCTGAGTAATAATTCAATCAAAATCGGGTCTCAGTTAGTTTACGGATTAAATAAAGGAGAAGAATTAATTGCTAATATAGAAATTGATCTTCCAAAAAATCTGGAACCGGGTTTCTATTATTTCTTTAAATATATTGATGAAGAAGGCTCTCTACCTTATGAAATTCGAAATAATAATATATGGTATAATAATGAACCTATAGAGATAATTCAGGCAATACAAGAGATACCACCCATCACTGCCCTTCCAACTCCTGTCAGAAGTGATACTCTCATTTTGACAAGTCTCATATATGAATCGGTTGCTTTTATCGGAGAAGCATTTGCCCCTGCAGGAACACTCTATAATGGTCTGAATGGTATGATTCCTGTTGCCCAGGTATCCTACTATCTCTCAAAAAATAAAAAAGGTGCTTTAAAGGGACAATATTTGGGAGACTGGAAAGAGATGCGAATGATGCCGTATGAAACAAGGACAATTGAAAAAGTAATGCAAATTCCACAAAATACAATTCCAGGATATTATTACATTACTGCAACAATTGAAGCAATTGGTATAACTGGTTTTAGAGAGAATACATGGGTCAGTCCCTCACAGATACTAATAAAATATAGTCCTGATGCTCCGTTCCCTGATTTAACGCATATAAAAATAGATGTTCCGGATTGTGCAAATCCTGGCGGGGATATAACTATTACTGATACCATATCTAATAGTGGAAATGCCTGTGCTGATGATATTGTTGTTGAATATTATCTCTCTAAAAATTCACAATTTGATAAAAACGCCTTATTAGTCGGTCAATGGAATGCAGGTTCAATTTGTCCAGGACAACAGATGACAGAAACATTAAAGATTCCAATTCCTGATTCGTACCCGCTTGGAATGTATTACTTCTTTGGTGTCATAGATCCTTGTGATGATCCCTGCGTTGGTATTACAGAACTGGACGAAGATAATAACATCATAATGAGGCCAATAGAACTAAGCAGGTGTGTATTTTGTTCCTGAACCTTTTTTAACAGTTCACTTTTTTCGATAATCAAAAATGGCAATTATAACAGGATATACTATAATAATATAATATAATATAATAAATTTATCAGGATATCACCTTTCATTATATTGAGATTTTTGAAAATGATTGACGCTTCGTAAACAATTTCAAATAATTCAAGAACAAAGAAATGATATATGGCCCATCATGACCTGAATGCAATGAATAGTCTGTTACATCAGGCTAGACAAAAAAATCAGAAAAGTCAGTCATCAAGAGAGGATGACAGCAAATCTGAAGAATCTATACAGGTCGTTGAGTTTCTTTTAGGTACAGAACTATTTGCCTTTGATCTTTTTGATGTAAAAGAAGTCGTAGAATTTACAAAAATAACTAAATTACCAAATACATCCGCATTTATTAGAGGAATTATTGATCTTAGAGGAGAAATTACAACGATAATTGACATTAAGCGAATTCTTGGTGTTATGACAGATACACACAAAAATGAGGAGGATTCACGATTTATTGTTCTCGATAATAAATTAAGCAAATCTAAAATCGGAGTGATTGTCGATGACGTTCTTACTGTATCTACATTCTCGTGGAATCAAATTGATAAATCAATGCAATCGGGTGTGGGTGATGAACAGATTGCCGGTATCATCAAGAAAAAAGTTCATGAACATAATATTGAGAGGACGGATTTAATCCTCTGGATTAATATTACAGGTCTGCTTAAATCACTATAATTATTCTGATTCTGATTGCCGATGTTTTTTAGGGTAAAGAATATACACAATAATAATGAGTAATCCCACAAATATACTCATGGCAATTGGATTATTAATGAATGCATCAAAACCAGTTCTTTCTATAACAATAATAGAGATTTTTTCAGGATCTGATACCCGGTAATTATTGAGATCGTCTCTATACCTAACTTCGATATCCAGACCATATGGTTTTATTACGGCAGTTTGATCTACTTGCACTTCAAACCTGACGGTTTTTGTCTCACCTGGTCTGATATCACCCATTAACGAGGTATCCATAATGACCGTGAATGGGGATGTTGCAGATATTCGTGCTTTGGCGCTATGAGCAATTTGAGAGCCGTTATTAGTTATATTAACAAAAAAAGTCCTGTCTTCTCCTGGATAGAGAGAAAGATTAGGATCTAAAAATTGAAATTCAACCCCTTTATCTACATTGACTCCGAAAGAAATCGGAATTGTCTCCTGATTATCTCCTTCGTTATTTATATATTCAAGAATCAGATCAAGGGGATAAGTGTTTACTTCAGCACTATCATCCACATAGATCTTAAAGGTACAGATATATATTGCATCATGAGGAAAATCACCGATAAAAACACTTGATTCTATTGGATGTAGGGGTGAATCTAATTCCGGCACAAGTTTTGCAATTGTGTTTATACCGTTCTCATATCCGGCATTTTGTATTGAGAGATGAAGATATCCCTCATGATCAATACTGATATGTTCTGATGAAACATTTAGAATATGTGGTTGTACCTCTGGAGCGATTGATATCGGAACTGATAATTCCTGGTTGATGCTTTTATATTGGTACATCAGGGTATCTTTTTGATCCTGACTTGTGGCATATGGCTGGGTATATGATAGAAGATAACGGATATAATATGTTCCCTGAGGAGCTTTTTGGTCCACCCGTGCATGAAAGGTGACTTCTTTTTTCTCACCTGATCGAATATTTCCAATCATACGTGGATCAGTCTTTATAGTAAATGGAGCGTCCCCTGCCAGAAGAGTTATCTTAATATTTTCGGCGTCACTTGGATCAATTGGATCAGATGCCGCATGTAAATCGTAAATCTGATTTTCTTTTCTGCCTGTATTTTCAATAACAGTATTGATAATTATATCAGTTCCCGGATTAAATTCATTTGCTCCAATAATTGATGCAGATAAAACTGGTTTACCAGTATTATAAATGCCGGAAGCCATTACGGGATAGAAAATACTACAAACAAAAGTGATAACCAGTACAAAGTACAAAAAACGAATTGAAGATTTTATTGTTGTCATATTCATAACAACATTATAATCATTCCTATTTATCAGTATTGAATTTTCATCTCAATCATTCTATTATATGATGTAATGAAGTGTTTCTAGTTCCTCACTTTATTTAATCCAATTATTGAATTTTATTTTTTTTGATGGATAGAGGAGGAGGATCTGGTTTTTGGGTATGGTAAACGAAAGAATTCTTTTCTTTACAGCAATTTAATATGCAGTACAGATAAATGGTGGAAACTGGTCAATATGCCTTTTATCTTTTCATTCTTAAGATAAAAATACATTGTATATTATGATTTATAGAAAACAATAGTAAAAAATGACAATAATTAGTTTCTCTTTTCTAAATAGGTTTTATTATTGTTGTATTTTAAGAAGAGATTATACATTAGTTTCCCTATTATCCTCTGTCAAGAGGTATTATCCTCAAACATAATAGAGTAATTTATCACAATCTCTGCAATATCTGTTGAATATTCTCCAAATCTTCTAATACTGTCAGAGATATTTCGTATTGGGAGAGCTATTTCTGTTGGTTTATGTCGTATCTCACGATTTATTTCTGAATAATATTCTTCAAGTCTGTGTATCGACTCTATTGTTATATTTGCCATATGAGAATCATTCACAAAGAAAGACTCCAGGCTTTTTTCAAATAATTTAAGAGATGAATCTGCTGCTTCTTCAATCATATGTAATAGTTCTTCCCCGGTCTCATCCCGAGTGATACGTTTACTATTTCTAGCAATTCGAACCGCATGATCACCTACCCGTTCTAATATTCTACTAATTAGATAATGAGGCATAACATGTGATATTGTTGTTTCCATCTTTCGTGCAAGATAAATATTGGTCATAATCATATTATTCTGCCGACTGATAAGCCAGAATAATCGATCTACATCATTATCGCGGGCCATAACATCATCTGCTAAGTCATGATCTTCTGAAAGAAGAGCCCGAATGGAATCTTTATGCATTCCTTTGACAAGTACAAACATTCGTTTTAGAGAATTCCGAAAAGGCATTTCAAGAGGGTTTAATAGGTCTTTTAGTAGTATCGTTTTTTCTGATTCCTCAATTACTTCAGGACCTATCACCATAGAAGTGAATTCACGAATCTTTACTTTAAGTCTCGATGGAATTGTTTTTTCTGCAATAATAGTGATACTGGTAAATCCTGCAATATATGTTCCAATTAATATTCGGAAAAAATAAATAGGATCTGTTGCTTCATTTACCTTTAGTGTCTTAATCCGTTCTATCTTTTCTTCTGAAATATTTTTTGTGATGAGTAGAGTTCCATTTGGTTCTTCTACTATTCCAAGTGGATCATTCTTTTTTATACCAAGAGATTCTATCCACGATTTGGGAAGTGTCAATACAAATGATGAACCCCCGGTCATCTGCACTCGTCTAATATCCATATTATTTTCCTGTATATCTCTATAGCGAATAATTATGTTCTATAGATATAATAGATTCTCTTTAGAAGTAAACTCTTCTGTTTTTCCATAGAAAAACAGTATATCTTCATGAAATATGATTCATAAATAATAAAAGAATTAATTCTTGATACATGATGGAAAATACAAGAATTGGATTTTTATGTTCCATATATTTAATGTTGCCAATTCTGATATATAGACCTAAATAGGATACTTATTGATTACCAGGAAAAAATTGAATATTTATCTAAAAATAAAATAAAATGATTTAATAAAATATTAGGTATTAAATACAATAGGTTTTTAGAGGTATTTTGTCAGTTATAATCATTCTTTGATTGTCTCCCGTTAAATTGAATGACTTTTTAAAGTTTCATTTTCAGTTCACCTGAGTTGGGGATTTTTACACTGCCGGTGACAAGAGTTGCCTGACAAAAAAGTATCACATTTATCAACCCTTCAGGATGTGGAAAATCAATTCTTATTTGTGTTTTAAATGTATGAATAATCTTGTCGACATATGTACTATTACAAGTACTATTTTTTCAGACAGGACATCTATGATCTGAATGTAATCCAGTTGAAGTCAGGATGAAGATAGGTTGGTTTTCCAGAAACCAAATCCTTTTAAATTTGTCATGAAAATATACCCTTAGGACCCATGGTTCATGGAATATCAAAAAAAATATTCTCGAGGAAATTGTGAAGGATTCTCTTTATTAGGCAACATTATAGGATGAAGTCTCTGATAGGCTTTTTTGATTCAGCATTGGAATTATCAGGAAGACAATAACAGCCGTCTATGCATTGCATAAACCCTTCAGTCAACCCTGAAATTATCCTAATGGATAAACCATGTGCCACACTTGATTTTGTTGTAACGGCTAAAATTAAAGAATTAATAGATGTATTAAAACAGGATTATTTGTAATAATAGTAACTCATAGTATGGTACAGGCTTTACGAGTGAACGGTTATACTACTTTTATGCAACTTAATGAACTGATGGAGTATGGAGAGACCAGCCTGATATTAAAAATCCTAAAGAGGAATTGACTGTAAATTATATTACCGGAAGCTTTGAATAAAGAGGAATATTATGCATGATAAAATGAGAACAGAGATGACATCGATCTACAGTGCAGTTGTAGATATGGGAAATTTTGCATCTATAATGCTTGTTGAATCCCTGGATGCATTATGTAAGATAGACCGATTAACAGCAGATGTCGTGGTTCAAAAAACTCCATCATTAACTATCATTTATCACAATCTTGAAGATGAAATGTTTCGTTTTATTGCCCTTTATCAGCCTATTGCAAAAGACATGCGAAAAATGGTCTGTTCTATTCGAATAATATATAATTTTGAATGCATTGGCAGAATGGGAAATGATATCGCAAAAATAGTAATAAATCTGCCCGTGGATAATCCTGAATACCCACTCTGCAATATTCCTGATATGGGAAAAACGGTGATAGAGATGATAGCAGATTCTATCGCAGCATATCAGAAAGAACAAATCGATCTTATCTTTGAGATAAATAGACGTGATGATACGGTAGACGCATTATATGCAGTTTTTATGAAAGAAACTATCAGATGGATGACACAAAATCCTGTTATGATACCCGTTGGGGAAACATATCTGGTTATTGCACGATTATTAGAGCGATGTGGTGATCAGGCATGTAATATTGCAGAGATGGTTAGATACATGATATCAGGAGAACGTCTCGTCATTACCTGAATAAAAGTTTTAACCTGTTTCACTACTGCCTCATTTATGACTAATACCTCATTTTTTCCAACGATAATTGGGGAGGAAGAAAAATATCGTTTAAGATGAATTTGTATATTGTAATTCAATGATAAATATTTATTTTTTTATATATTAGTTATTATCATACAATGTGAATTTAGTATCAATTTTTTATTTGTTCCTATGTTGCTGCTATTGATTTTAAATTTTAAATAAATAATAATATTACGTAAAATATTTTTTTTATTATATTATAAAATATACTAATATTTTAGTTCAAAATGAATGATACCCATTTTAATTAAAATAATTCACTGAAGATCTTTAAGAGTTACATTATTTAAATCAAATGAATAATATTTATTCTGATGTGTATGGTTTCTTAAGATTTATATTAAAAAAACCTCTTAGCACCATTTAATATATCGTATTATATATTGCACATAAACAAAAAAATAAGGATTTATTTAATAGATTAATTTGATTATTTTGGAGGTAGTTATGACTCATGTATTATTGGTTGATGATGATGATGCAATTCTTGAAGTTGCAAAATATATGCTAGAAACAAAATATAATTTAATTGTAGACGTATCAAAGTCTGTTGAAGATGCACTCTCCCGTCTTGCATCTTATGAGTATGATGCAATTGTATCAGATTATGCTATGCCCGAATATACGGGTTTTGATCTCTTACGTGCCATCAGAGATAGAGGGGATGCCATCCCATTTATACTTTTTACCATCAGAGACCGGGAAGATATGGTTGTTGAAGCTCTCAATATGGGAGTCAGTTTTTATGTACATAAAGATTCTATTCCCGGGGTTGCTTTTGCAGATCTAGCCCATAAAATAACACAGGCAGTTGAACACTCCCGGGCTGAAAAAATGTTGCGGGTACAAAGGGATCTCGCAATAACCTGTACAAGTGCTAAAGAACGGGATGTCATACTTTCATCATGCATAAAAGCCGGATTAATGATAACCGGAATGAAAAATGGTGCAATTTACCTCAAAAATACTAAGGAAGGGTGTCTCTCCCTTGCATTATATCATGGTTTTACAGAGCAATATGCTAAAAAAGAAATACAGGATAATATCATTGATTATGTATCCTGTAACATAAAAGAACAGAATCCTTTTTTTTATGACCGCTCTACAGCAAATGATACATTAGCACCTATCAATTATTCAGGATTACAATTTCAGGCTGAGATGTTTCTTCCCATTGTTAATCATGGTGCTTGCATTGGCCTTGTTCATATGGCTACAGAGGACAAATCATATCAGATAACACCTGATATCAAATATCATCTTGAGAGTACCATTGTCCAGATGGGTAGTCATATTGCAGATTGGCAGATAGAAAATGCATTAATTGAGAGTGAACGTAAAATGTCTACACTGCTTGGAAATCTTCCCGGGATGGCATATTCCTGTAGGCAAGATATAAAGAGAACAATGGATTTTGTGAGTGAAGGATGCCTCGCTCTTACTGGATATTCTTCAGATGATCTAATTGGAAATAATACTGTTGCATATGCTGACCTTATCAGCCCTAAAGATAAGGGTCAGATTCACAGCACAATATCAGATGCAATTGCTAATAAATCTCAATTTAAACTTATGTACCGAATTACGACTCGCAATGGTATGAAACACTGGGTACACGAACAAGGACGAGGTGTCTATTCCCCGGATGGATCTATAAATTCTGTTGAAGGTTTTATTTTTGATAATACGAAAGAAAAATTATTGAATGATACATTAAAAACTAGCGAAAATCGTCTGAAATTGTTATTTTCTCACATGCATAGTGGAGCAGCCATATTTACGGTCGATAAGGTAAAAAAAGATCTTATTCTCATCGAAATAAATAATGCAGCCGAAATTATGGAAGGGAAAAAGCGTAATGAATTAATTGGCAGTAGTTTTTTTGATATTTTTAATAATCCTTCGGCAACAGAATTGCTGACTGCGGCACATCAAATAATTGAAAACGGTGAACCACAATATCTTGCCCGTATCCCATTTAATCATGGTAAGAAATATCGATGGCGTGAAGCATATCTCTATAGTGCCCCTTCTCATCTTGGAAAAGAAATTTTTATGTTATACTCAGATATAACAGATCGTATCATATTTGAACAACAGACGATTGCTTCCTTACGAGAGAAAGAATTACTGCTTAAAGAGGTCCATCATAGAGTTAAAAACAATCTTCAGATAATATCTGGTATTTTAAAATTGCAATTATATACTGAAGGGGAACATGATGTCAAAGAAATCATTCAAAACTGTCGAAACCAGGTATATTCTATGGCTGCCATTCATGAAAAATTATACAATGCCACTAATATTGCCAATATTAATATTAAATTATATATAGAAGATTTGGTAGATTATTTGAACCAAGAGTACACTGGCATAACAAATACCATAACATTTAATGTTGATTGTGATCCAGACATTAATCTGGATATAGATACATGCATTCCATGTGGACTTATCTTAAATGAGACTATTACAAATGCAGTAAAATATGCATTTCCCCCAGGAACAGAAAAAAAAGAAATATCCATACAATTTAAAAAAGATGCTAATTCCTATATTATGCAGATATCCGATAATGGCATTGGGATGGAAGATGCTGCATCTATTAGTACAAAAAAGTCACTGGGGATGGAATTATTAAGACGTCTTTCACGACAATTACGTGGAGATGCGTCTATTGATGGAATGAATGGAACTACAATAACCGTAACATTTCCCATATCGCATCGGAGGTAACGTATGCCAAAAAAGATACTTATTGTAGAAGATGAAGCAGTTAATTCAATAGTTCTTGAAAAGACTCTTCGTGAATTGGGATATGATATCGCCGGGAATGCATTTAATGCAGAGGAAGCCATTACTTTGGCACGGGATGAAAAACCAGATCTCATCCTTATGGATATTCGAATTCAGGGTGAAGTTGACGGAATTGAAGCTGCAAAAGAGATCTATGCATTATATAATATTCCTATAATATATCTAACCGCTCATTCAGATGATGACACGATTAAAAGAGCTGTAGAATCCGGACCTTTTGGATATCTTATCAAACCATTTAAAGAAAAAGAATTATATAGCAACATCGAAATGACCATACATAAGCACAAAATCTATAATGCTTCAAGTCTTTTAAATCAGAAAAGAATCGATTCACAAACTAGATTAGGTCGTCAGGAAATTACAGAAGATATCAAAACAGATAATCAGGTTCCAAGAGATTCTGTCCAAATCGATGTAATCCCCCAAAAAACTGCAGTAATTCATGATGAAAATGTATATCCCTTATGGATCCTGTCTACACTCAGATACCCTATATTTCTCTTTGATAATAAGGGATTGCTTCTGTACATGAATAAAGCATGTAAAACATTTTTCCATCGAATGGGAATTACCTTCACAAATAATAGACATCTTTCAATTCATCAGTTACCAGAGTTTATTTATACCATATGGAACCGCAATGAGAATCAGTTACGCAGTGGGAAACATATTACCACAACAGGAAATCACAGTATTGATGGTAAAAAAGGAGAATATAAATTAGAGATGCATCCTCTTTTTAAAAATAATTCCCTTTTGTATGTAACCTGTATTCTTCTTCCTGCAGGCTATAATCAGTTGGAAATAGAGAATGGAAGTGTAAAGGGCATTTCACAATATCTTTTATCAGATTTACAAACCAGACTTCGTGAAATCCATTTCCTTGCCTCACCAGAAGATAGTTACCGATTCCGCCAGATATTTATTTATTCAGGAGAAGCTCTTAAATTGCTATCAGAAATTGAAGGAAAAGTCACCAAATGAAGTAGCCTATAATTCAATAGGGTACTCATTTAAAATTGTTGCTGGTAGTCTGAGAGTAATATGATAGGAAGATTGGGGATATTTCTCTTCTAACACTAGAAGTGAACATCGTTCCAAATTACCGAGAAGTTCCCTGTCAAACCTTTTTTCTGCTTGTTTATAAAATTCGATTATTTGATTTGGAGCTTGCAATGGATTTGTTCCACTTATCTTTTCCCCAAATATCTTTCCAATTTCATAAGGAAGCATCATTTGTTCATTCTGAATCCATAATGAACAAATATCCACTTCCATAAATTTTTTTTCGATGATAACATAATGAAATTCTACATCAAGTTCAAGATCCTGCGAAGAAGCCTGTGCAATAATATTATATAAAAGTTCCAACAATGATTTTTTATTCCCGATAATATCTGCATTAATTGCCTTTTTCGCTAAATCCTGTGCCATCTCAGGTATTATTGTCTCCTGTTCAATCATCTGGATAAGTCTTTCCTGCTCATGGATCCGGTGAATCATTGTTTTGAATATACGAATTTGACGCCTTTTTTCTATCTCCTGCGCCCCATATGGATTAAGTTTGTTCATATCGCTCTATATTTATTTACTAATATATAAGTGATGTGAAATTTTAGCTATCAGGTACTATATACTATTCTTATATGTGATAGAATATGAAATTACATAGAGTGATATGAATTCAGATTTTAATCAGTCAGTAAGTCATTCTTCTTCTGATGAAAATATGAACCCCATTTCAGATAGAACATCACACATCAGTGCTGCACTCTGGAGTTCAGGAATGGGTTGTTGGGAGATGAATATCGCAGAATCAATACTTACATTTGATCATCATCTTAGTTTCATCCTTGGACGTCCAGATAAGGATCCATTCTTATCACTTCATTTGTTTATTAGTACTTATGTTCATCCTGAAGAACAAGATCGAGTACAAAAAGCTTTTTTTGATGTTCTTAAGGAAGATGCAGAAGAAATGCTCCTCGAATTTCGTCTTCGATCAGAGGAAGACGGATATATCTGGGTATTAATGCGTGGAGATATTACAAGGTATACTAAGAACGGAGATCCTGAACGAATTTCAGGGACTTTAGAAGATATCACCCGTATCCGCAAAATTCGATCTACTCCAATGTATCTTGCCAGTACCATTTCTGCCAATCGGCGGGAAATTTGGGAGTCATTTCTAATTCTTATTAAAAATAAACACTTATTTTTAGTCCCTCTTTTTTTTGGGGTGCTTTTTTTTATTTATGCATTCATCCTACTCGCAACCGGATATCTGGATGAACTTATTAGATCGAGTAAGGGAGTGGGTCCAATTGAATTACTACTCTTATATATATCGTATCTTTTCTATTATTTTTTAAAAGCAGGTATCATTCACACCGGATGGTCTGCAATACATGCTAGAAAAGAAACATTACAAGAGACGCTACTTGCTCTTCGTTCACATGCACTTTCAATTAGTAGCTGGGCTTTTATTATGATGTTATTTGCATTACTTATGGTTATTGCATCACGATATGCTGATGACATCGGACTGTTATTGTGTGCAGTTGGTGGTTCTCTATTTTTTCTTTTTACTTATTTTGTTGTAACGGTGATACTATGTGAGAAAAATAATATTTGGTATGCATTATTCCGGTCTTATGAAATTTTTAAAAAAACAAGGGCAGTTGGCGTTGTTGGTATTGTATATTTTTCAGTCCTGTTAATACCAGGAATTGTCTATCTTATCTTCATAAACAGCTGGAAAAATGGAAATATCATGGTATCATTAGATCCTAATGCTGCTTTGGCAATATCATCAGCTTCAAATCTTGTTACCATAATTCTTATCGGAAGTATTCTATTTATCACCTTAGGTATTATCATTTTTATTTTAACCACATTCATCATGAGTCAGCTTTATATCACGCTCTTATATAGAGATGAAAAAGTATTGCACAATACATTACTTAAGTGAAAGGAACAAAATCTCATCTTATATTTTACCGGTAATTTTAATAAAAGAATAGTTTTTGGGTTATATCATGAAAAAGATTTATCAGCAAAAGAGAATAATGGATTATATAAAATTTTACAGATTTATCACTATTATATTGATTTTTTTGATTGCCAGCATCCAGGTTATATCTGCTAATCAGGAACAATCCAATCTTTTTCCAATGTATGAGCCTGTTGTCCCTATACACCAGGGAATTGATAATGCAACTTTTAATTTACAACAACAAATGCTCGTCAATCTTCATCCTGACAAAACAACTTCAACACAACTTTATGTTCCTGGCGAAATTCTTGTTAAATATGCCCCACAATCATATCCCAATGAAACAGATAACAATCGGATGGCACTTGAAAGTACTATTATAGGTGCCTCAACAATACTCGATTATACACCAGAAGGGATTTCCGGTTTGTATCTTCTTTCTATTCCTATAGATATACCGATCGAGGAAGCGGTTATCCGGTATGAAGAACAACCAGGCGTTTTATTTGCGGAACCAAATTACTATATACATGCTGCTGTTCTACCCAATGATCCTGACTTCAATTTTCAATGGGGTTTACATAATACGGGACAGATAATCAATGGTATTGCAGGTTATACAGGATCTGATATACATGCCCCTGAAGCCTGGGATATAAACACCGGTAATCGGGATCAGGTTATTGTCGCTTTACTGGATTCTGGAGTAGATCTGAATCATCCTGATCTTGCTTTAAACCTATGGACCGATCCCATGACTGGTACTCATGGGTATGATGTTATTGATGGAGATTATATACCCATGGATTTGAATGGTCATGGAACACACTGTGCAGGCATTATAGGTGCTGTGGGTAATAACGGGATTGGGGTTACCGGTGTTAACTGGCAAACCCAAATAATGGCTGTCAGATTTCTGAATGCAGGTGGGGAAGGAACAGTTTCTGGAGTAATATCAGCCATTCGCTGGGCTTTAGAACATAATGCTGATGTTATTAGTTGTTCTTTTGTAACTACTCAGTATAGTCAGACATTATATGAGGCAATATCATCTTCCCCGGTCCTTTTTGTCTGTGCTGCAGGCAATAATCATGAAAATATTGATGTAATCCCTTTTTATCCAGCTTCTTTTAACAGCCCAAATATCATCTCAACGGGTTCTGTTGATAATCAGGATAATCTTGCCCTAACATCTAATTATGGAATCATCTCAGTTGACCTCGTTGCTCCTGGTGTTGACATTTTTAGTACTACACCATATGAATCAGAGACAAATGGTGAAAATTATAACGATATATCAGATTATGAGAAAGATTATAATCAGGCATATACATCAGGATATGGAATGATGTCAGGCACTTCAATGGCCGTTCCCTTTGTTTCAGGCAGTGCCGCAATTCTGATGGATACTTGTCCTACCTGTTCTTACGAGCAGATTTATCATTCTATTTGTGATACAACAGATCCTATTCCTGCCCTTTTTGGATATATCAGAACTGGTGGGCGATTAAATCTCTCAAAAGCTATTCAGTCTCTCTCACCTGTTGACCCTGATACTGGTGATTTACCACTTGCAGCAGGATGGAACCTTATATCTATTCCAAAAGTATTACAATCCGGTTATGATACTGCAGTAATATTCTCTGCCATTTCTACTTCAGGGCATTCAATACTTTTATTTGAAGACGATACATGGAGATCTATGAAGAGTGACGAAAAGATTCTTCCCTTACAGGGGATATGGATGTTTTCTGAGAATCAGGATACCGTTCATCTTCTCTTTGATCCAAACCCTTTATCTCTTCCTGAACGTCAGATACGATCAGGATGGGAATCTGTTGGTTATTATGGTTTATTAAAGAAATATCCCTGTGATGCATTTTCTTCCCTGAGTGATTCATGGAAATTCATTATTGGATTTGATGGAACTACGCAGAGATATTCAGACACAATACAAAATGCCTGTCCACTAACAGATCCAGAAGAAGTAGTAATGCCATATCATGGATATTGGCTCTTTTCACAATATCCAGGGATATTAAAAGCTGAATAAATTTATTAAGATAATAAGAGAGTATCCATATTATTTAACAATTGAATAATCTGATACATTTTTTCAAATAATCATTGGGATATGATAGAAATAGCTGCTTATAATACCTGAGAAAATGTCTATAAAAAATTCTTTTGTTATTGTTTCTATTATAGTGATGAGTTTTCATTTTAAAAAAAGAACGTATATTTCTTTGGTATGAGTTTATCTGTATTCATGTACAAGATGGTTTCTATAATGCACAAAGTTTGCATTCTTTGGATATCGGTCATTGTTTTTACCTTTTTGTCCCCCTTTTTGATCTGATAGGAGGTGGAGGTGGAGGTGGAGGTGGTTGACTTATAAAGGGGGGTCAAAAACGAATGAGTGCGACCTTATATGCCCCTGGATCAAAAAAGGATGAGCGAAAACACCTAACAAATTTACAGGAAAACCATTTCTCTATAGATTCTTTGAGAGAAGATGAACTACTATGTTGATACTTTTTCCAATAGGCAAGTGCATTGTGAAACTCTTATATTTTTAAAGACACATTCAGCTCTATCCCTATGAAATAGATAGAAATCAGATTATTATTTTATTATCTCAAAAATTCTGATACTCTCAGTAATAAATATATTAGAAATCAATATATGTTATTTATTTTTTATATTTTGCAATGCTTTTTTCTGTCATTAAAATCGGAATAAATTGTATAGGATTTAGAAAATACATTAATACTATATTCATGGCACTAATATAATATATCAATTAATTTACTTATTTTAACAAATATGAATGTAGAAGAGTGAAATCCGAAATTTTTCAGATTATATTAAAAATTTCTCTTTGATTGAAAAATGCCAAGTCTCCTTCAGCACTTTTATCTACTGCATCAGAGGGTAAAGCAGTTGCGAGAAAGATATATTCTCCAGGTATGCATCCCATTTCCTGAGGAGAGAATGTGATACTTGTTCGTTTCCTTCCATCAACTGGGAGTGATATTGTATCAGTTCCGACTGGAATTATATCGCCTGATGTTGAGCATGCATTCAAAGTGATAAATATAGTTGTTGTTTTTTGTCCCTGATTACTTACGGTAATTGCTCCTGTTATAAATTCATGCATCATAAATTCATGCGTATCAGTCTGTAAAAATGCGTCTTCAACAGCGATAGAGGCACCACAGGCGAAAGTGGGAATGCTGACACCAATTACAACGATAGATAACAGGAGATATCTAATAAAATCAATAATGGAATCACCTGTTTTATCCGAGCAACTATACATTGTAATATTCTCCTTTTGTATTGTACGAGGGTATATTATCTTTATACTATTTATAAGTATACCTAAATTTTAGGCTGCCTTATTTTATGACTCATATGGAATCAATATTCAATTTTATAGAAATTTATTTAAAGAATTTTGTTGGTACAATTGATAAAATCTGATAATCATATATTATGTACATTATTTGGAGGGATATTATTGAGTGAAAAATTATTTCTAAAAAAGTAATTATGGTGTCTACTGCGCTCAATCTAATACCTACTATTATTCATAATATCGGTGAAAATTTAATACTATATTAGGTTTTAACTGTTTATTGCCTAATTAACTTTATCGAATTAGAGCTTGATAGAGTATTTGGAACCTATTTGTGTATATTTACCGATTTTGCCTGAACAATTTTTTAAGTCGTTTTTACAAAATCCATTTAAATATTCATCACAGACAAAATTACCTAATATAGAATATTCAATTTCCCTCAGAAATCATGTGAACTTATTAATTGAAAATAAAATATGTACTTATCTCAACGTTTTGATATTCAGAAAGAGGAAAGTGAATATCTATAAGATTATCATTTTTAGAATTGCGAAACAAATATCATTTTATTAGAGATACTCTATTATTGTAAAAAAAGCAGAAATTGTATTTATTTTCCTTATCCTGTATTTATGTTATGATTATTGCACCTGAATCTTATTACATTACTATATTATATAAATAGAAGAGTTTGATTTATATATGTGGATAAGATGTAGATACTTCAGTTTTCATAAATCTGATTCGGATGCAATGATTATATCTGGAGAATAATCAAGTGTCATTTTATTAGCAACATTTTCACCACGTATCTCTGGATTGCCTAATACAAAATCATTAGAACCGACATAACGCTGAAAAACCTCTGCCAGAGCAGGATTATCTTCTACTCTCATATTGGTGTTATGCCTTTCATCATCATCATTTTTCCATTGTTCATTCCACCAGGAAAAACCAATCACTTTTGGCCATCGATGTTCTGTAAGGTTTACAAAGGCATCTTCAGCCCATAATGCCTGGTCATTAATAAGGTTTGTATTTGTTGTTCCAAATTCTGCGATTATAATCGGTTTATTTGGACTTATGGAAATGAGTTTCTGATACGCATTATCCATGGTATCAGAGAAAGAAAAGACTTCATCATCCATAGGAGTTTTTGCACCATACACCGAAACACCTATCCAGTCAATATATTCATCACCTGGATAATATGATACGAACTGATCCCAGGATTCATCTGGGATACTGACTGCATTGATATGGTAGACCCAGATGATATTATCAGATCCTTCTTCATCTGCAATATCGATTATCCGTTTATATACTTCCTTGAATAATTCAGGACTTGGGAGACTTCCATACCAATATCCATTCCAGGGAAACCATGGACCATCTACCTCAGAGCCAAATTCTATAATAATTGGAGAACCAAAAGTAGCAGCATCCCTAACCCATGACCTGATAGAATCATCAAATAATCCGTCATTTATATTTTCCAACGTATAAACTGGTTCCTGTTCATTCTGGCTGACCGAAGTAATCATCAGTCGTATATATGGTACAGAGCCCATATTTCGTATCAATTGAGCCTGCTTATGAGGAAATTCTTGTTCATTAGACCAAATATCAGAAATAACAGCCCAGACAACAGATTTTCCTACAACGTTTTCATAAGATCGAATGCTCTTTTCTGTTACCTGATCTTCAGCAGAAGCCCATTCTTCTGGTGCAAAGACTCCATGATACAAAGTCCCTGTAGGGGGTTTTATAAGCGTAGATTCTCCTGCGGGAAAGAGTGCAGATCCACAAACTGGCATAATAAAAAAAAATGCAACGATTTCAAGGGTGATAATGAGATTCATTCCTTTTTTATTCATTAAGGACTAATGCTTAGTATCAAATAATAACTTGCTGGTTATCAGATATAATTACTATCTCAATATTCAGAATTGCAAACTTCCAGACTATCATGAATTATTAATTATGTAAAATTTATACTTGTATGACTATTCATCTTCATCTTGAAACAAAAAATGAATGCATTCGATTTTCTTTTGTACATCATTGGAATTGTGATGAGATACAATCGCTTTACGAATCTGCCGGATGGTGGGATTTCCCTTTAGATAATACCATTATCCACCATATCATATCAGGTAGTTACCTTTTTTGCGTGGCGGTAAATAAGGATGGAATAGCAATTGGAATGGGCCGGATTTTATCAGATGGAATTTCAATAGGTTTTATCCATGACGTGTATGTTATGGAAATTTATCAGGGTCTGGGAATTGGATCAAAACTGATACAGATATTGATTCAATCGTATTTGACTGACTGTCGCCATCATCTCATATTGGTAGCAGAACCTGGCACATTCCCTTTTTATGAACGTCAGGGTTTTGTATCAAGTAAGAACACTATGTTCATGCAGATTCAATCAGGTGTTCAATGAACCTTTCTGAAAATGACTTTTATCCTATAACCATAGATGACAAACCTCTTTTTGATGCAATTACTCGTCAGTATCCAATTGTTCATAGTGAAAACACATTTAATACTTTGTTTTGTTGGCGTGAATATGGTAACTACTCAATTGCTTATGTCAAAGATAGTCTCATTATCAGAGGTAGTACAAAAGATTATACCTCATATCGTGCTCCCCTTGGTCCGCGGGATCCAGAAGTACTGGATGCAGTACTGCACCTGGCGATAGATTCAGGGGATTCAAAGCCGTTTCTGGTTTTTGACCCGTCTCAACTTTCCTGGATACAGGAACTATATCCTCTTCTTACTTTTCTTCCAGATAGAAATTTTTTTGATTATGTATATGTATCAAATGATCTTGCTCTTCTGAAAGGAAAACAATATGTCAGCATTCGTAAACAGATAAACAGATTCCGAAAAAAATGTGAGCCGGAAACAGAATATCTTACAGATAATAATTATCAGGAAGTCTTAGAATTTCTTATTAAATGGTGTCAATGGCGGGAATGTGATAAATATGAAATTCTAAAATATGAAAAACAAGCTCTTATTTGTGCATTACAGAATCGACATGAACTCGGATTACAAGGAATAATTATCAGAACAAAAGGATTGATCGGAGGTATTGCTATTTATGAAGAATTAAACCCATTAACAGCGGTGGTTCATTTTGAAAAAGGGTTGCCTGATTGTGAGGGAATATATAAAGAAATTAATCAGAGAACAGCAGAAACACTTTTTCACACATATCAATATATTAACCGGGAGAGTGATATGGGAATAGAAGGACTCAGAGAAGCAAAAAAAAGATATTATCCTCATCATATGGTAGAAATGTATTATCTGCAGAGATAAAAAAAATCTTAAAAAATTTATTATTGTGAGTTAGATGGTAAAAACGAGATTAGAATCAAATTACCAGATGAGTAATTAAAAAATAAATATTCATAAAACAAGTCTGTATACTAATAATATATATCGATACCAATGGTATGTTTCGATAATAAGAACCTCATCTACCTTATTAGCAACACATTGGAATTATGCAATCAATTTTATACTAGTTTTTCTATACATACATATCAATAATGGCAGGATTATGGGTATTATCAGAAAAAATGCAGATTTTTTTAAAGATACTACTTGTTCTCATAATAATTAGCTTCTTTACTCACTCATCATTTGCAACTTCACTTTCGACCTATTCATATATTGATACTATTGGACCTGTTATTGAAGAATCGGATCTCTATAACTCAAACTGTGTACCTGGTTTATATGGTTGTTCTGAATCCTATCATGAAGAAACAAAAACAAATAATGGGCATTTACAAGAGACTAAGTCTCTCAGATTTGAAAATAATATCGATTCTTCAAAGATTTTGACATATGATAGTAATCGTACCGGTGGAACCCTGATGGCAACTGAATCACTTTCATATACAGGTTCTGTTAATCAGTCATCTCCAACGGGTACATCCTGCACCTTTGGATTAGACGAACGTGAACATGGGATCATGACAGAGAAGATACGTGCAGAAAATTCTCTTATGGGGGTTACATCAATTTCTTATTCATCCCATGGTGCAGTGCATTCCCAGGGTGATGAGAATAACAAATTAGAATTTTCAACACATATCGGACCAAATACTGCTTCAGGGGAGGATTATGCTAAAGGAACGGTAGAGACCGGGTTTTCGTATTTCAATGATGATGGTGTCACGATTGCGCAAGGAAAGGATACATCAATGGTATCCGGATTGATATCTTTTGTTGATCGGGTAATATCAGGAGGACAAGGAAGAATCAGATCGACAGACAGTAGTTCTGCATCCGGAATTACTCTTATTGATACATCATATCAGCAGGAATCTATTGTCAATGTGGATACTGATGATCAGATTACTGGATGGAAAACATATCAGGGAGAATTGATGGCAACCGGTGGCGAGCTCAATCAGACACGAAACCTCAATTTTGCAGGAGGGATTGAAACTGACTGGATATTTGCATATAAAACAAACGAAACACAGGGCGGGACAATAACAGCAAAGGAAGTAGTTGCAGCAGGAGGAACCACCCAGTCAGCGAATATGACCGGAGAATCATGTATCTTTGCAAATAATGATGGAGATGAAGATAATACCGGATATGCAGAAGCAGCTGGTTCTATGGATATGATGGGTGTCTCCCGAATCGGTGTGCAGACATCATCTCAGGTATCAGAAACGATAGGATCAGCACAAATCACGTATAAAACCTCACTAATCTATCCGGTCCAGTATGATCCTGCTATTAATCAGACCATTTGTGATATCAACTCAGATGGTTCATTTGAAGATTTAAACAATAATGGAAGGTTGGATCTCCATGATGTTATCCTGCTCTTTACCGGATATGAATCTATCAGGAAAAGTGTAAACAATACTATGTATGACTATAATATGAATGGACGATTTGATCTTGCAGATTTAGTATATCTCTTTGAAAAAATATAACAGACATTGCTTAATTTAACCACACGATATGTAATATAATTTGAATGGATAATATACCAATCTCAATTTGAAATGGTCTGATTGGCAGAATTAACAGTAATCAGATGAGAAAGGGCAGCAGAAGTTGTCATTCGCCCTTGAGGTGTTCGTTTTATGAACCCAATTCTGATGAGATATGGTTCATAAACATCCTCAATAGTACGGGACTCTTCTCCAACTGCTATTGCCACTGTTTTGAGTCCTACCGGGCCACCTGAAAAATCAATAGCAATTAAAGATAAAATCTTCCGGTCTAGTCCATCTAGTCCTTTTTCATCTATACCAAGCGTATTAAGCGCTTTTTCTGCAATATCACGGGTAATTTTTCCATCACCTTTAACTAATGCAAAATCTCTCACACGTTTTAATAATCTGTTTGCAATTCTTGGAGTCCCTCTACTCCTCTGTGCAATTTCATAGGATCCATCACCTGTTATTTCTACATTCAAAATGCGTGCACTCCGGGTCACAATAGTGGTGAGATCATCTACGTCATACAGATCCAACCGAAGGATAATTCCAAAACGATCACGAAACGGAGCACCCAAAAGCCCGGTCTTTGTGGTGGCACCTATAAGAGTAAATCGTTCAAGATGTAACCGGACCGATCGAGCTGAAGGACCCTCTCCTATCATCACATCAATCGCATAATCTTCCATAGCGGGATATAAAATTTCTTCTACAACAACAGGAATGCGATGAATCTCATCAATAAACAGAATATCCGCTTCAGATAGAGGAGTAAGCATAGCAGCAAGATCACCCGGACGTTCGAGCACCGGACCTGTTGTGCTCTCAATTCCTGCATTCATTTCTCGTGCGATAATATGAGCAAGAGTGGTCTTACCAAGACCCGGGGGCCCGGAAAGCAGAATATGATCCACAGGTTCACCCCTTTTTTTCGCCGCCTCTATAGCTATATGTAAAGATTCCTTAATTAATTCCTGACCGATAAAATCTTTGAGAAAACCCGGTCTTATCACTTCATCTGGATCATCAGGCTCTTGTGAAGTGCATATTGTCCGCTGAACAAAATTTTCGGATGGGTTCAATTCCATTCCTCTATATTAGTAAAAAAATACGAAATACACTCATATCAGTTCCGGCCCTTTTTACGCAATAAGATTAGTGCTTTTTTAATAATATCTGCAGTAACATTGCTGGTATCAGTAGTTATCACATTCTGAACGGCATTTCTTGCACATTCCTCATCAAATCCCAGTGCAACCAGACCTAAAACTGCATCCTGCAATGATGAAATTGCATAATGTGTTGATAATCCAGAATACCGGGTTTTCATTTTATCTTCCAGTTCCAGCATCATGCGTTGGGCACTTCTTGATCCAATGCCAGGAACACGCATAAGTTCCTTTTCATCTTTATTAATAATTGCAAGTGCAATAGTTTCTGGTGGAATCATCCCAATTATCTTCATCGCCAGAGCTGGACCCACTCGTGATACACTGGTAAGCAGATGAAACATTTCCAGTTCTTCTGAGGAAGTAAACCCATATAATGTCATGGAATCTTCCCTAACTACAAGAGTAGTGTATAAAAATATCTCTTGTTGACTGGAACAAACTGAATTTCGTATGGGAGGAGTAACAATCACTTTATATCCGATACCGGAAACATCAATTACTATCCAATCAGAACCACTTTGAGAGACAAGACCCCGTATATGAGCAATCATTTTATTATTTCACCTGTTCGTATCCAGTTTAAATGACACAGTGCTATTGCAAGGCCATCGGCAGCATCATCAGGGCGTGGAATGGCTGATAATCCAAGTAATCGTGTTATCATTGTCTGTATCTGTTTTTTATCTGCTCGACCAGAGCCTGTTATTGCTTGTTTTATCTGATTTGGACTATATTCAAAGATACTAAGTTCATATTCAGCTGCAGCTAGTAAAAGAACGCCTCTGGCTTCACTTACCTGAAGCGCTGTGGTTGTATTTCTAGCAAAAAAAAGTTGTTCTATTGCCATACATGTTGGTTGTGATGTAATTATGATATTAGTTATAGCTTGATAAATCGTAATAAGACGTTCTGATGAAGGAAGATTTTTTTCGGTTTTTATGCATCCATAGGTATGAACAAGGGGTGGTTTTCCATCCTCTTTGTCTATAATACCATACCCAACAATCGCATATCCAGGATCAATACCAATAATTCTCATAGTTTTACTATAACATAATACCAAATCTGTTTTCTTTTGGATAATCCCAAATATTATACATTGTTCTGCAAACACCATTAAAAATGGTATATCATTAAGTATGTGGTTTCCACATTACGGAGTTAATGATAGGGTATATTCTGCATTATACATAATTGTACCATGAATAATTCAGATATTTTTGTTGTCAATAATTTCAACCTGATGGTTAAATGTCCTGCATGCAAGATCTGATTTTTCTTTTGCACGTATCAATTCGGCGGTTTGAGAAACGGTAAATGAACACTGTATTGTAATAGAGTTGTCTGTACATATACACTGTAATGCCGTTACAGTACTAGTGTGACTATAATCCAGTCCATCAGCGATCCTGATAAGAGAGGCAAGAGCATTCACCCGGTACCTGTCATTATTAGATAAATCCGCCATTTCATTATGGGATATATCAGGCAGAGCTTTTCGGTGATAGCGTGCAACAGCAGCAACTATGAGAAGATCTTGTTGTTCAAGAATGCCGGATAGCTCAGCATAGATTATATCCCTGCTTTTTTTATGATGAGCTTTTTCTCCAAAAAACAGGCCTGTATCATGAAGAAGTGCTGCAATCGATAAAAGGATCCTATCATTTTGATCAAGATGATGAATCTGCTTAAGGCCATCAAAAAGCAGGTTTGCCAATCTGCAGACCTGACGTTCATGATGAATTGAATTCCCAAAAGGGTCATACTTTTCCATTACCTGTTCAATTTTGTATTGTATATCTTGATTCATGCAGGAGTTTTTCCTATAGATAATGCTGATATTATATGAAAAGTTACATCCCGGATTACTGGACTATGTTATCGTGTCCCATATTTTTTCTCCAATCTGTATTCCTGTAATGATAACCGAAACAATGTAATGAAACTATCGGATTTTTAAAACAATTGCTATCCCCTGATGTTTCATATAATTAAGATTTTTTTTCAGTAAATATTCCAGCGTTTGCCACTCCCAGATCTTTGCATTGTGATAGGAAGTCGAACCAAAGCCCTTCCCAATTATTATTTTGTACGAGGTGTACCTAAGGAATTAAATTCTGTTATCCACAGTTTCCAGTGCAGACAAATGTATTAAAATCTGGTAAAACAAGTGAGATTTTGTTCATTTGGAAGGTAGAAGTGATACCTAATAAGGATTTATATCAGGATGATAGGAAACAATTCTTCAGGAAAACGTACGAGAAATTGGTTTAAGAATTTTATCACAGAAAAAACTGCCTCGATTCATGCTCTTCTTCAGGTACTGCAATGTTCCACACTCCACGGTTTTCCAGCATCCATTGCTGTGCATTAATCGTCTCTTCTCCTTCCATAACTACTGTTCGTTCATATGTACCATCAGAACGCAATATCCGTGATTTTATGTTGTCATTAAGGTGTATCGGAAGAAGTTGTCTGATAATAATATCTTTAATTGTATTATCAAGAATCGGGTACAGAACTTCAATACGGCGATTCAGATTTCTGGGCATCATATCAGCACTTCCCATTAAAAGGACCGGATCACCCCCATTATGGAAATAATAAATTCGGGAATGTTCGAGAAATCTTCCCACTATTGTATTTACTGTAATATTATCTGATATTCCTTTAATGCCGGGTCTGAGACAACAAATCCCACGCACCTGGAGTTGTATCCTGACTCCTGCCTGTGAAGCACAATAAAGAGCCTGGATAATTTCCCGATCCTGGAGTGCATTTATCTTCATGATAATCATGCCATCACCATGCTCTTGCTGTCGTTTCACTTCCCTTCCAATAAGACCTAAAATTCCCCTGCGTATTTTTCTTGGAGCAACCATAAGATGATTATATGCAGTAAACCGAGAGTACCCGGTCAGTTGATTGAACAGATTGGAGACATCTGAAGCTATCTCAGGGTTTGCAGTAAAAAGACCTATATCTGTATATATTCGGCTTGTAATAGAATTGTAATTACCTGAACTCATGTGAACATATCTAACAATGCCATCTCTTTCACGACGAACAACCATACAGAGCTTTGCATGAACTTTCAGGCCCATAATACCATATACTACATGCACTCCGGCATGTTCAAGAGCTTTTGCCCATCCGATATTGTTCTCTTCATCAAACCTTGCTTTCAGTTCCACAATAACGGATACAGCCTTTTTTTGATCCCTTGCTTCCAGCAGCGTCTTTATTATAGGAGAATTTACACCGGTTCGATACAATGTCATTTTAATAGCAAGTACATCGGGATCCCGGGCTGCCTGCTGTAGAAAACTTACCACCGGCTGAAAACTTTCATAAGGATGAAAAACGATAGTATCTTTTGCTTTTATTGTATTGAATATTTTTTTTTCCTTCTCAAACCGGACTGGAAGTGAAGGAATAAAGGGTGTATCCTTAAGATCAGGTCTGTCAAGATCATACAGACACATAATATCAGACATTCCTACTGGTGCCCGCAATAAATAAAACATATGAGGTGATTTAGCAAGTTTTTCACCCATCATAATACAGACTGAAGGCTCCATTCGCTCTGATACTTCTATGCGTACCGGCGTTCCCATCTGTCGCCTCCCAACATATTCTTCAATGGCAGTAAGAAGATCATCTGCTTCATCCTCTTCAATCTCGATATCTGCATCACGAGTAATACGAAATGGGTATGATGCTATTACCTCCATACCGGGAAAGAGAAGGTCAAGATTAGCTGCTATGACATCTTCAATAAATACAAATTGCAACTGAGAATTTAAAGAGGATATAACAGAATTATCCGTTTGTGGAATACACACCAGACGGGGGAAAAGTCTTGTTGGTATCTTTACCCTGGCAAAATTTTCTTCATCTTTTTCCCTGTCACGGACAATGATAGCCAGATTTAATGAGAGATTTGAGATAAATGGAAAAGGATGGGATTTATCAAAGGCAAGTGGTGTGAGAGCAGGAAAGATATCTGTAATAAAATATTCACGTAATTTCCGTTTATCCTGTGTAGGCAGATCATCGTACTGATGAATCTGAATCCCTGCATCATATAATGCAGGAATAAGACTATCAAACCAGACCTGCGCCATTTCCTCCATCAAAGGATTGAGCAGTAAATAAATAGAATCCAGTTGTTGATTGGGAGTCAACCCATCAGCAGGAGCTTTTAATACACCCTCTTTTAACTGCCGATGTAGACCTGAAACCCGAACCATAAAAAATTCATCAAGATTATTTGCAAATATCGAGAGAAATTTTACTCTATCAAGAAGTGGGTGTGTAATATCTTTTGCCTCATCCAGAACATGACGATTAAATTCAATCCAGGATAATTCACGATTAATAAAAAGTGTCGGATCACGAAGATCCTCTGACCAGTCTTTCATCCCAAAACAATATGCAGGGATTGTATCATTTTCCATCGTACTTTACCTTGTATATTTCATTTTTAAGAGATCTGGCAGTTCTAAATAATACAAAAAGTGATGATAAAACGGCATTATAATGTCATTCCTGACTGATATTGGAAGGCTTTTGCAAACTTAGTGATATATCCTGAAAGATACGTAGAATCATCATATGTTGTTGTTCTGGCAACATCATTCCAATAATCACGCAATGCCTCTCCTGCATGTTCAGGATCATAATATATAGATGCCACATCCGTATCCACCCTATCATTACCTTCCTGAACTGATGCAGTAAACCTGACAAATACAGTTCCCTGAGCATACTGTCCCCCAAATGAAGTATCCATCCCGGATGCTGCACGTGCTTTTGCAATGATTTCATCATAATAATCCGGATGAACTGTATTAGTGATGTGTGATGAAGGGGTTTGTGCATTTGTAAAATTCCCAAGGGGATCTGCTCTCATTGTAAACTGAACTGCACTATAATCCGGCAGACCTGTATTTTTCATCAATCCTGCATTCACTCCTGGAACTAAAAAGAAGAGAAAAAAAACCAGTAGCACTATTGTAAAGATTATTAGTTTCATGTGATTGTCATTCCTCTCAAAATAGTTACAATTGTATCTGAAATTATATCCTAATTCTTTCTGTATCTCAGGATATGAAGTGTTTTCGGTTTTCAATTCAGTTTTAGGATCTTTCCTTAATTTACAAACTTCATTTCTTCAGAATAATTAAATTCAGCATACCGGGTATCAAATTGTGAGAGAAAAATTAGAGAGAAAAATCGAAAAAAAGTGACGACAGGTGTCATCAAAAAAAGAGAGATACTAATAATGACACATACACTACATATGACCTGAACCAGATATACAACGGGTATAGCCGTAAACAATGTGTTCAATAAAAACCCGAGATAAAAACTGATTATCCCGATAATCCCTGTTACAACAAGAGTTAGTATTATTCTGATAATAAGATAGATGACTATTTTCTGTTTGTTTTTTAAAAATAATGAGAATGCCTTTTCCCATGCTGTATATATTGAACAGTCATTATATAACATAAGGGGAATCACAAAATCATACATAATAACAAGTACTACCCATATTGGAAAGAGAGCCACCAATGATAATACCAAATATGAAAAAATTACATCTACAAAGAGCAGAAGTTTTCCTTCACTCTGAATTAGGAGAGGTATAAGAAATATAACCGCAATAATCATGATGATTGCGGATGCAACTATCATTATGAGAACATAGAATACAAAATATTGTACCCCTCTCCTCATCTGAATCAAAAATGCATCACGTATTGAGAGATGTCGGTTTTTTAGAACATCAATAAAAACATATGAAAAAACTGATTTAATATACAGGAGAATAAGACCAGTTACAATACATAGTATCCCTATTATCACGAGCAAAGATAAATAAGACGCAACAATATCAGGATTAGTTATCAACAAAAAAAAGTCAAACTGACCAAACATGTCAGTATTAAAAGATGTCAGGAGAGTACCACCGATAAAGAGGGAAAGGAAAAAGATACGTATCCATACCCTCCTGTCCGGTGGCCAGAGGATATCTCTTGTTCTATCCATTGCCTCTTGTATACAAAAAATAATTGAATAATCCTCTTTCATATTCAGATATTAATTTTGTTCTATAAAATCGAGACGAAATATCAGATCCAATTATTATGTAAGAGAATCTAAATCTTACAAAATTGTTGTTAAAACGTATATTTCAATTAATTTTTCAGAACATCACGATTTTTATTGCATATTGATAGAACACACATTATCTGAATCTTCAGATGAACAACACTCACTATTAACCATCGTCTCAATCTGATTCTAATGGTGATATATGCATTAAACAAATACCACTTATCATACCTATCTCATTATTCATATAGTCATCCTGATACAATATGGTAGATAAAAATTGTAAGAGAACAAATAATCAATATGAAACATATGCAAACACATACAAAAACCATACAAGTTACCGGAATATCGGGAATTCCCCTGATACAGAAAGGAGATGATATTGCAAGAATCATCTGTAATATAACTGAGGTCAATGATCAAGACATTGTTGTTATTGCCACAACAATAATCGGAAAAGCAAAAGGATATACAGAGAACCTCAATTCAATTCATCCATCAGATAAGGCAAATCAGATTGCGGAAAAAACCGGAGAGGATCCTCGTTTTATTCAAATTGTATTGGATAATTCAACAGATATTCTTACGACCTATCCATTCATTTTATCAGAAATCTCCTGTGGACATATTGGAGTCAGGGCCGGCGTTGATAATAGTAATATTGAGTCCGGAATGGTCATACTTCTGCCAAAAGACCCTATGGCAGAAGCAGCCGAGATTAGAGAGAAGATTCTATCTTATACAGGTTCAGATTGTGGTGTTATTATTACCGACACCTGTGGAAGATCTTTTCGACGTGGTCAAACCGGACATGCTCTTGGTTGGAGTGGAATTGTTGCAATCCGGGATTTTCGAGGAGATACTGATCTCTTTGGAAGGACCATGGAAATCACAGAAGAAGCCGTTGTAGATGAAATTGCAGGATTTGCGAATTTTATCATGGGAGAGAGTCATGCAGGAATTCCAGCCGTACTCTTTCATGGTTGTCCACCATGGGTTGGACATAACTCACTATATTTTTCCAAAAATGAAGATATCATTAGAAACGCATTAAAAAACAGGGAAGAGTAATCTTTCCCCTATTATCAGAAAAAAATCTAAGGAAAAACTACGCTACTGGAGCAGAAAATAAAATATTCATGATAACTACGAGAATACCAATACCAATTGCAATTCCCAGCACCGCATGTGGGCTGATATGAATGGCCCGGCGATCCTCACTGTCATAATAATTAACCAGACCTGCAGAGGATATCAACCTTCCACTCTTCTTCTTTGCCATAATTTATGTTCTCTTTCAGCCTATATAAAACAAAGTTTAGAGAGGACTAATGGTTTACACAGAAATCATATCAGGCCACGCATTACTTGGCGAAGCGCTTGATGAGAGATCTGTGAACATCGTTATCACGGATGGGATTATCGTTGCCATTGAAGAAGAGAAACGAGTCCCTGATATCTGGATATGTCCTGCCTTTTTCAATGCGCACACACACCTTGCTGACACCGTTGCCATGGACTTACCTGTTACTGGTACTCTGATTGATCTCGTTACCCCACCTGATGGATTAAAACATCAGATTCTCCGAAAAACCACTGATGAAAATCTTATTTCTGCTATGAAAAGTTCGATACAGGAAATTATTACGAGTGGCACAGCTGGTTTTGCAGATTTTAGAGAAGGAGGAGAAAAAGGTGTTTATCTTCTAAAAAAAGCACTTATTGATTATACCTGTCATTCAATTATACTTGGACGTAAGGGAGGAGAACAGGTCAGCGATGGGATAGGCATCAGTAGTATTCGTGATGACCCTGATTATCTATCGATAATGCCCTACATTAAGGATACTAAAAAAATACTCGCATTCCATGCCGGGGAACAGGATGCGTTAGATGTTGATGCAGCAATTGGATGCCAACCGGATCTTCTGGTTCATGGAACACATCTCACTGCAGATCAAATCTCACATATTGCAGAGGTAAAAATACCCATTGCCATATGTGCTCGTTCTAATGCATTACTAGGGGTCGCTGATGATGCACATCCCCCAATCCAGTCCTTTATTGATGCAGGAATTACGATTATGATTGGCACTGATAATGTAATGTTTGTACAACCTGATATGTTTCAGGAGATGGCATATATCCATACCAGGTATCATATTGATCCCCATGAGATTATCAGAGCTGCTGTAAACGGATCACAATTACTCCATGATAATTTCTTCATTATTGAAAACAAGCCTCCAAATCTATTATTAATGGATGTCAGCGATACAAATTTAATATATTCCCGCGATTTGTGCTCTACACTCGTAAAAAGAGGTCGAAAAGACCTTATTCGCAGAATAATTATTAATGGAGTGAACAAACATTTCTAAGCATTTTAGGGGAAAATAATATGTATAATACTATTCTTGTTGCGATTGATGGTTCTGATATCAGTGAGAATGCCTTTAAAACAGCAGTTGAACAGGCTCATGCCTGGAAAGCAGATCTTCATGCGATATATGTCGTTGAGACAGGTCTTTTTGTGGATGTTCCGGTTGATAATAATCTTGAGATAATGTATAGTATTCTTCAGCGGGAGGGTAATTCTATTCTCACACGAGTTTCAGAAATTGCTGAAAAAAAAGGAATAGCAGTTACCACTCATTTTGAACAGGGCCATGCAGGGAATGCCATAATTAGTAAAGCTGAAGAAATTTCAGCAGATCTTATTGTTGTAGGTTCACATGGCAAGAGTAATGTTGACCGGCTACTACTTGGGAGTGTCAGTTCCTTTGTGATTGAGCACTGCTCAAAGTCTGTGTTGGTGGTGAGAGTATAACAGATATACCAACAGTATCTGATTATATGACAACAGATGTTGTCATATGTGAAATACCCGGAAGCCGGGATGACGTCTTAAAGATGTTAAAACGGACAGGAATCAGTGGAGTACCGGTTCTTAAAGATGGATGCCTTGTAGGGATAATCACCAGAAAAGATCTTCTTCAAAAACCTGAAGAAAATCAACTTGCCCTGCTGATGACACCAAACCCACTTACTATAAACTCAGATGCTACTATTGGACATGCAGCATCTCTCATGTATGACAATAAGGTAAGAAGGCTTCCGGTAATAGATAATAACAAACTTGTGGGTCTATTAAGTATTGCAGATCTAATCCTAGCTATCGCCCGGCTCAAGATTGAAGAAGAAATAAAAGAGAAATTCACGTCTCAGACGTTTGCTATCTGGGAAGAAACACCGTTACCACTTGTTGGTAGAATAATGGAAATATCAGGGTTTGAAGCGATTCCCATCCTGAACCGTGAAAGCAAACTGCAAGGGATAATTACTGAGCGGGATCTTATCAGACATGCCATGATAGAAGACTCTGTTGAACATTCTGACTTTTCAACTACCGGAACAGATGATGATGAATGGACCTGGGAGAGCATCAGAGATGTGCATACAATTAGTTATGGCATATCACGGGTTCAACTGCCCAATCGGCCAGTAAAAACGGCAATGATAAAAAATGTTGTTATGGTACCGTCCAATGCAGAGGTGAGTGAGTGTGCACTTAAAATGAAACGTGCACGTGTTGATCAGCTTCCTGTGATAAATGGTGATAACAGATTGAAAAGTATGCTTTTTGATCGGGATTTGGTACGGGTACTTCTTGATGCCAAATACCAATAACCATTTTACATTGTTTATTCATACATACATACAGACACCCTTTTGAACAACTTTTTCTTATTCGTTTCAGGTGTATACATGACAGAATCAGATAGTAATATAATGGCAGGAACAACAACTGTTGGCATAATCTTTGATAACGGTATTGTTCTTGCAACAGAAAAGCGAGCTACCATGGGGTATCTCATTGCCAGTAAACGGGCTAAAAAAATATACAAGATAAATGATCGTATAGGAATGACAACCGCTGGTGGTGTCGGTGATGCTCAACAGCTGACACGAATTATGACCGTAGAAGCAAATCTCTTCTCCATAAGACGAGGTCGTCAGATGAGCGTTGCATCAGGTGCCACTCTTCTATCCAATATCCTTCATGGTAACAGACTTGCGCCCTATTACGTTCAACTACTTGTAGGTGGATTTGATGAAAGTGGTCCTTCCGTCTATTCAGTTGATGCTGTTGGTGGAGCTTCAAAAGAAGATGACATCGTTGCAACCGGATCAGGTTCTCCCATGGCATATGGTGTTCTTGAAGATAGGTTTGTCAAAGGAATGCATAAAGATGAAGCGGTTCAACTGGCAATTAGGGCATTAAAAGCAGCAATGCGGAGAGATGCAGGATCAGGAGAAGGGATTGCGCTTGTAACCATTACCAAAGAGGAATACAGGGAGTTTTCATCAGAAGAAATCGCTGCCGTTGTATTAACCTGATATTTTTGAATTTTCTAATAAAGACCTTTTTTTAGGACGATTGTAATGCTAATTGATGAGAGATTAAAAGAGCTCCATGCCAAGATCAACAAAAAGATCCCAGCTGGAATAACAGTATCATCTGTTGAATTTGAAGGACCTGAACTCGTTATTTATACAGACGACCCCAAGGTGTTTGCTGACCAGGCAGATCTCATTCGGATTCTTGCACGTGATCTGCGAAAACGCATCGTTGTTCGTCCAAATATACTTGAAGATCCGGAACGAGCTTCTACAGCAATTAAACGTGTTGTAGGAGATAATGCCGGAATCACAGATATATTCTTTGAAGCAGACAGTGGAGAAGTCCTTATAGAAGCTGAAAAACCCGGAGTAGTTATTGGTAAAAACGGGGCAACACTTCGTGAAATTACAAAAGAAATAGGATGGACTCCAAAAGCAGTAAGAACACCGCCAATAGAGAGTTTTACCGTAAAACAGATTCGTCAGTTCCTGCGTACATCTCAGCAGGAACGAAAAGACCTGTTAAAAGTGATTGGAAGAAAGATACACAGAGATATTACCGCAAAAGACCAGTGGATCCGGGTCACTACTCTGGGATGCTGTCGGGAGGTGGGACGTGCTGCATTTTTATTATCCACTCCGGAAAGTCGTGTTTTAATAGACTGTGGAGAAAAACCAGACAATGCAGCTTCAACTCCTTATCTGTATATCCCGGAGGTTAGTCCTCTTTCCCAATTGGATGCAGTCGTTCTTACTCATGCTCATCTGGATCATTGTGCTTTTGTACCGCTTCTCTATAAATATGGTTACGAGGGACCAGTATATTGTACACCGCCGACACGGGATCTGGCAGTGATGCTACAACTGGATTATCTTGATGTAATGAATAAAGAAGGCAATCAGATCCCATATTCTTCAAATGAAGTGAAGATGTTTATTAAACATACAATCACTCTAAACTATGGTAGTGTAACTGATATTGCTCCTGACATAAAACTTACTTTACATAATGCAGGACATATTCTAGGTTCTGCTATAGCCCATTTTCATGTTGGAGATGGCCAGTATAATATTGCGTTTACCGGAGATCTGCTATATGGAAAGAGCAGACTCTTTAATCCTGCAACAAATCATTTTCCCCGTCTTGAAGCGCTTTTCATGGAGAGTACCTATGGAGGAGCGAAAGATATGCAACCATCACGACAGGAAGCAGAGGAAAAACTCTACGAAACTCTCAACAGGGTTATTGAGCGAGGAGGGAAAGTTATTATTCCGACATTTGCTGTTGGTAGAAGTCAGGAAGTTATGCTTGCCATCGAAGAAGGGATACGAAAAGAAAAAGTCAGGCCAATGAAGATATATCTTGATGGTATGATAAAAGAAGCAACGGCAATTCATACAACATATCCTGAATATCTCAATTCTGAACTCAGAAATCTTATCTTTAAGGAAGGGCTTAATCCATTTCTTTCAGACTGTTTTGAACAGGTTGATTCCCAGGAAAAACGTGAAACTATTATTAATGGAGAACCCTGTGTGATTCTGACCACTAGTGGCATGCTTAATGGTGGTCCGGTCATGGAATATCTTCGTTCCTTATCACCAGATGAACGCAATGCTTTGATTTTTGTTGGATATCAGGCTGAAGGGACCCTGGGCCGCAGGATACAGAAAGGATGGCGGGAAGTTCCGGTTGGCAATCGTGAAAGCATTGTCATCAATCTTGAATGCGTCACAATTGATGGATTTTCAGGCCATTCTGACCGTCGGCAGTTAATGAGTTTCGTTTCACATATGCAACCCCGACCTGAGAAGATTTTTACTATTCATGGAGATGAAAATAAAACTATCGATTTGGCAAGTTCTATTTATAAAAAATATCATATCCAGACACAATCTCCAATGAATTTGGAAACATATCGTATGGCATAAAAAATGCCATTGAGTAAGTTACAAATTATATTTCTCGGAATTTTTTCCGTTATGGCACTTTCAAATGCTCCGATTCCCATTCTTCCTGAAATAAATTCGCAGGTGACGGTACAAGGCTTTATTTTTTCGGCATACTTTTTTGGGGCGATGATTTCTACACTTCCTGCCGGGTTTTTAAGCGATCGGTTTGAAACTTGGATCCTTATCAGGTATAGTCTACTCATAACAATAGGTACTGGGATAGGAATGTTTCTCTATCCGATATCTGAAATTTTTATCGCTGCACGTGTTATTGAAGGGATAGTAGCAGGGATTTTTGTCACTTCAACCCTGACAACAATCAACCGTCAGAAAGAACACATTCATCTTTCAGGATATTATATGGCACTTTTGAATGCCGGACTTCTTGCCGGTCTCCTAATTGCCGGCTGGATGGCATCATTTTCCGGCATTAATCAATCAGGAATTTTTTTGTTTACCATTCTTTGTCTCATTGCATGGTATTTCTCATGGAATATTCATGAGGATGAACCATTCTCAACGCCGGTATCCGGCTCCAGACAAAGCATTACCGAAATGAAACAGTTATTGATTGATGAATGGCCATTATGGCTCTCCGTTATAGTTATCCTTGGAGCAACAGGAGTTGTACAATCTTTGTATGGGGCATACACACATGAAAGCCCTGCTATTGTCGGGACAAAACTAGCTCTTATGAATGGCGCGACTATCGTTGCTTCACTCATAGCTCCACGGATTTCTTTACGACCATTGCATATTATCAGAATATGTGCAATTATATGCGCTATCTCCCTTATACTGGTATCCAGTACAGTAGTCATGATACCTATTCTTGGCATTATCGCAGGTATTGCATATATTGCGCAGATGGGATATCTGGCTGGGAAAATTAAGAAGACAGGGATGGCAATGGGTATGCTGACTACCATGAGTTATCTTGGTATGATGATATTTCCAACATTCGGAGGCATTATTGCAGGTATATACTCAATACCAATAAGTTTTATTTTCTTTTCAGGAATTGCAGTTATCGCTGCGGTCAGTATTGGAAAATGTCATTGTACATATCAATTATAATATCTTATAGATCTCTATTTATGAAAGGGAAAAAATGAGACTATATATATGTCAAAGGCATATCACATCATTGTGAACGATTTTTTCACTGGATAATACTATTCAATTTGAAAACAAAAATCAAAGAATAGATATTCTACATATTTTACTATAATATTTCTTTATAAACTTTAATTCAACGAAGAAGAACTGATAAATTCTCAAAAATAGTAAAAATCATGTGATATTGATGTACAGTACCTGACAGAATATGAAACTCGCTATCTAAAACCGATTATCTATTCTTATCATATAAGAAAAATTATACTATGCTGAGTAAATAGTACTACATATGACATTTCTCTATAAGAGTACACAATCGGACTCAGAGATACCAGATAATGAACTCTCCAGGATAGGAGTTTCTCTCCCATCCCATCTTCTTGAAAACTTTGATGAAATCCTTCATTCAAGAGGGTACTCATCACGTTCAGAAGGAATCAGGGATGCCATTCGATCATATATCAGATATCATAAGTGGATGTCGGATCTTTCTGGTCAGCGACAGGGCGTTATCACCATCGTATATGACCATCATTTGCGAGGTTTAATGACTGCAATTACTGATATTCAACATGAACATCTTGATATTATTCAGGCATCACTTCACTCACATGTAACACACACCCGTTGTGTTGAGGTTCTTCTATTACGAGGAGATGCACTGAAAATAAAACAAGTAGCTGAACATCTTATGGCTCAAAAAGGTATTGAATCGGTTAAACTGACAACTATCCCATTGGAAGAATGAATTTGTTGCAGTACTACAGGATACTTGTCTAACAAGTCGTAAAAAAGTTTATTATGAAATCTAATAATATGCATTTACAATGCATGACCTTCTATGGTCTCATCATCCTTATCCTATGTATCATACTAATCCCCTGTAGTAGTGCTGATGGTGGAAATGATACTTTTGATGCAATTTCTCAATACAATCAGGGTATTGATCTTGCTAATAATGGGAGTTATCAGGAAGCACTACATTCGTTGGATAATGCCCTTTTAATTGCACCTAACTTCACTCTTGCCCATATTGCGCGGGCTGGAGTTCTATCAGAACTTGGTGAATATAAAAAAGCGATACAAGCAGCAGAAGCTGCTGAAGCGTTAGATCCACAAAACCCATCATTACTTGTGATAATAGCAAACCTGTATTTCCTTGCAGGTGACTATGATTCAGTTCTAACATTAACCAATGAAGCAATACAACGTGATCCTGAAATACCAGAAGCATGGATAATCAGGGGATCTGCATATGGTGCATTGCACCACTTTAAAGAAGAAGAAGAAGCTTCACTTATGGCACTCTCGTTAGATCCAGAAAATGAAAAAGCATATGAAAATCTTAACTTTGCCAGAAGTTCTCTTTTATCTATTCCATCACCAACACAAACACCAAAATCAGAATTACCTTTATTCAGCACATTCATTACGATAGGTATTGTCTCACTTATCATGTATCGAACGAAAATATAATTTATATGATAATAATTATAAAACCAGCATAAGATACAATCAGGATTTATTACCATTAAATAACAAAAATATTTAATGAACTGGTTGTGTCTCAATCTAATAATTGATTGATATAATATATGTCTAATGTAAAATGATTCGGAAAAAATTATCGATAATTTTCCTGACATTTTATTGTATTACTTTTGTGTTTTATATTGGCAACAGGAGACCTTTAATTAAAAATAGTTTTTAGCAGTTAACTATATTATCAAGTAGTTTAACAAAAAATTCATTGTACCAAACAATAAATCGAGAGACTTTATTTAATACATATTCAAATCCAACGTCCTGACACATTCTCATTTTATTAGTCATAAGAAAATTGAACTCTTTATACAATAATCAGATGTATCAGACCTCTAACTGTCTTATGATATCAGAAACCAAATATCTTTTACGTTTATCCACAATTGATTTTGTACAGTAACAAAATAATTATGAACCCTGAAAACACAGATACAAAAAAAGAAGAATGTCATCAATTATTTTCTTTTATTGTTGAAAATATTGATGACATATATATTCAAATTACAAAAGATCTGCTCATTACCTATATTAACCCTTCAACTCTCAAACATTTCCGGCTTGCTTCAGTAACGAAAATCATCGGAACCTCGATTTCCACAATTTTCCTTTTTTCGGATGAATGGACAATGTTTTGGAATTCTATCAGTGTACAAAAAAATCTGGTTGATTATTGTGCATTTATGAAAAGAAATGATGGAACCTTTTTTATCGGATCTATTGCATTTCATCAGGTATTTAATCATTTAACACCAGATATTTGTTTTGAAGGATGCATTCATGATACCACAACAGCCTGGTTAAACACAGTCTTTGCTGATAACAAACAAAATGATATCAAATCACTGTGCAATACTGACAAGTCTGGTATATGGGTTTATGATTGTCAAGATGATCTGTTGTTTGGATCAGAACAATTCTATTCTATTTGTGGATTAAAAACCGGAGAAAAAAACCTTACACTTGAGGATCTGCTCAGTTGTTTTCAACCATCAGATCATGCACAGGTTGCAGATTTGATATCAAGAGTAACAAATACTAATTCTTTTATCTTTCAGGGTGCTTTTATATCTCAAAATATCGAACAAATGAGATATTTTCTATTAAAAGGGAAAATATATCCAAATAAAACACGGTCAACCCGGGTTATTGGATTAATTCACGATATTACAGAACAAAAAAAGGATGAACAGTATTTCTTGAAATATGCAACTGAATCTGAACAAAAAAATCGAGAATTAGACACATTCCGATTCCAATTACTTAACATGAACAGGGATCTCGAACAACGTATCAACTCGCGTACGAGACAGATTGAATTACTGCTTAATCAGAAAGATGAATTTATCATTCAGATAGGTCATGATATTCGAACTCCTCTCACCCCACTTGTGGCTATACTTCCCCTGCTTAAAAAACGTATTACTGATCCAGAATCCCAAAAATTACTAGATATTGCTATATCTGATGTTCAGTCCATTAAAAAATTAGTTAATCAGATTCTCGCTCTCGCTCAACAAAATTCCTTATATACTCTATCTGATATCACACCAATTAATGTCTCAATTGAAATTGAAAAAATAATTACCAACCATTCTTATCTTATTCATCAAAAAAGTCTTTTAATACAAAATTCGATACCCTCATCAATTACAATAGAAATGTCACCACTGCATTTTGAAGCAATATTTGATAATATCATAGGAAATGCAGTGAAATTTTCCTACATTAATGGTACTATAGAGATTACTGGCTCATCACTGCAAAAGAATAATGGTTTTGAAATACTCATACGTGATGATGGAATTGGTATTCAGACTGAAGAAATTCCTTATATCTTCGATGAATTTTATAAAGGTGATAAATCGCGTCATGAACGAGATTCATATGGATTGGGACTCTCAATTGTGTATCGGATAATACAGATGTACAATGGAAAGATAACAATAGCCAGTGATGGCCCGGGTAAAGGAACAACACTTACAGTACACCTTCCTCTCACAATAAATCAATGAAATTATAACTCTGTAAAGAATAATATATCGACTTATTTGAGAGTGTTTTATGAAAAATATAGATTCAGACGAATATCAGGTAATGATCGTTGATGATGATGCTCATATCCGTATTGCTGTCCTTGAGACTTTATCAGAAGAAAATATTACTACAATTGCAGTTCAAAATGGGTTTGAATGTATTGAAAAGCTTAAATCGGGGTTCTCAGGAGTTATCTTACTGGATCTTATGATGCCTGATATGGACGGATGGGACACCGTTATGGAAATTATTTCAAATGACCTCTTTAAAGATATTATTATTGTAGTTCTAACCGCTCGATCTGTTCCAGACCAGAAGATGATTTCGGTTCAGGAATATATCTTTGATTACCTTGTAAAACCTATTGAACCAGAATATCTCATAGAAAAAGTCAGATATGCTTTAGAATTTTTATATCTCTGAATTTTTATGCCATCCTCAAATAACATTATTATTATCGGTTCTTCTACCGGAGGGCCTCATATTCTCAAAACAATATTAGAAGATATGCCAAAATTATGTGCTGCAATACTCATTGTCCAGCATATTCCTGCAAGCTTTACCGAGTCACTTTGTTCCCATCTTCAGGCTTATACTAATATGCCCGTTCTTATTGCTAAAGAAGGAGATATTCCACAGGAATCTCAAATTCTCATAGCTCCGACAGGTCATCAACTTATTATCAAAAAAAATAAATTGATAGATTTATCAATTACTACTCGCATTCATTCGGTATGCCCTGCTGTAGACTGTACAATGCTTTCAATTCAGGAGAATATGTACCATCAGGTAATGGGAATTGTTCTGACAGGAATGGGATATGATGGAACAGAGGGAATTCAACATATCAATGCAATAAAGGGAATAACCATAGCTCAGGATCCTAAAACAGCTCCCATAGCAACCATGCCCCAGTCAGCTATCAATTCAGGGGCGGTGCAGTTTATTCTGACACCAGAAGAGATACATAAAAAGATCCTTATGTTTCAGATATAGACATTGTGTATGTGTTGTTAATATCAATATACTGAATACATAGCAGTAATAACTGAAGCTACAAGAATAATCATACTTATTCCAATTAAGCAAGATATATCTCTTCTTTTTAATGGACAGGATGCCATAGTCTCGCAATTTTCATAACCATATCCTCTGCTTAACATCGCAAGATATGTTCTTTCTCCTTGTTCATAACTTCGAAGTACTACTACTCCCATTGCATATCCAAGAATTTTTAAGCGATATTTATAGGATAAATTACGTGTAAAGGGATCAAAGTGTCTGGTATACAATGCATCCTGTATCGCACCAAACATACGTGCAAAGACAAAAAGATATCGAATCATCAGACCAAGAGTGAGTGCTATTACTGGAGGAAGACCTAACCTTCTGGCAGCAAGTAGTAACTCCTGAACCGGTGTTGTTGAGGAGAGGATGACAACAGAAGAGATACATAATATAAATTTCACTCCTAATATAGATGCATATTCGATTGATTCAGCATACATTGTGAGGAAAAATAAATAAATCGGAGTTACCGTAGTGTAATGAGGGCTTTTAAAAAAAATTTGAGCAACAAGGATAAAAGCACCAAATGGAAGCGTCATAATAAATCGCTTTAAGTAGATGATAAAAGACAACCTTGTTACTACCCAGATACAAAAAAGAATACATCCGAGACAAAGTCCAAGTAAATACACACCTGTAGAATTTGGATATGCAACAACAATAATAATAAAAAAAATTGATACGAGTAATTTAACTCGAGCATCAAGGCTGTGAATAAGGCTTGTTCCAGATGAATCCTGTTCGATTTCAGCCAGGTGTTCAATCATCCTAATCCTTTGATATAAGAGTATAGAATATTTTCAACATCATCAAATGAATAGGCATTAGGTAGATCAAGACCCCGATTCTTAAGAGACATGACAAGACGGGTAAGAAGCGGAAGATCCAGATGGGAACAGAGGAGAAGTTGTGGATTTGAAAAAATCTCATGGACATACCCCTGTCCGGCAACTTCCCCATGATGCATCACATATACATAATCAGCTAATTCAGGTACAATGTCAACATGATGAGTGGAAAATAGAAGTGTTATACCTTTGTTCTTTACCAAATGACGCAGTGTCTTTAAAAGATCGCGAATTCCTGCAGGATCAAGTCCTGCAGAAGGTTCATCAAGGACAAGAAGACGTGGTTTCATAGCAATAACACCAGCTATTGCGACTCGTTTCTTTTCTCCTCCTGATAACTGATGAGGTGGTCGTGATGCAAGGTGTGTAATTTCAAGGAGATCCATTGCTTCAGATACACGTGACTCTATCTCATCCATTTCAAGGCCGAGATTTACTGGGCCAAATGCAATGTCTTCCCGCACGGTTGGAGAGAAGATCTGATCATCAGGGTTCTGAAAAACTACCCCTACTTTTTTTCTGATATCCTTAACATTCTTCTTTGTCAGAACCTCCCCTTCAATCCTGACATCTCCTGATTCTGGCATCAGAATTCCATTCAAATGCCGCATTAATGTACTCTTTCCTGCACCATTCGATCCCAAAAGAGCAACAATCTGGCCTTCATGAACACTTATAGAGACATTGATCAATGCCTGAATACCACCTCTGTACTTATAAAAAAGATTCTTTGTCTCTAGTATATTCATAACAGGTACTAAAAAAATAGGTTTTTGTATTATTACTATTTTGCGTATCGAATCAGGTATCCGGCACCTGCAACTGCACAGAGGGTAATAATAATTCCTACAATAATTGCTATAATCTCTCCAGTTTTCCCTGCTTCTCCTCCAAGGCTGTAATCAGGAAACGGAGCCTCATATGAAAAATCTCCTGTGCCTATTGCTTCTGGATTTGCTCCTGATTCCTCATCTGGTGATAGTCCTATTAAATTTTTCTCATCCTGCACAACAAGAGCAGTGCTCTCAAGACCATCTGGATCGCCTGAAGCTAAAAAGACGGCGCAGATTCCAATCACCAGAGTAATCAAAAGACCGAGTATGAGAAAAGATCGATTATCTATCATTGGATTCTCCTCCGGTGATATTCTCTACAAGGTCCGGACGTGCCTGAACCAACAGATAAATAATTGCGGCAGTTAATAATCCTTCAATAATACCAATAAGAGCATGATAAAGGCCCATAGCTACCATACCTGGAATGAGTGGAAATGTTCCTGCTAGTGCCATCTCAATCGAACATGCCAGTGCGGGAATGAAACAGGCAACCCATCCGGCAACCGCTGCAGATGCATAGGGGTTGTGAATGATTCGTTTTAGTCCGGTAAACGTATAATACCCACAAAAACCTCCAATAACACCCATGTTAATGATATTTGCACCCATCGTTGTTATTCCTCCATCACCAAAGATGAATCCCTGGATAATAAGAACAAGGGTTAGAATAAAGACTGCGGCCCAAGGGGATCCAAGTATGATTGCAGCAAGAGCACCACCGACAAGATGTCCTGAAGTTCCCAACCCTATTGGAAGATTAAATGCCTGTATTGCAAAAATCCCTGCCGCAAGAACAGCTACAAGAGGGAGTTTTTCTTCTGATAATTGTAATTTAGTCCATCTGACCGAGAGACCGATACAGATAAGTGCAATCAGCCAATATATGACCGCCTGCCCAATTGGTATGAACGCATCAGGTATATGCATAATATAACCGATACTTAGTATTACCTTTATTGTAATAAGTATGTCTATTTTATACTGTATTGAAATACGTAATACAAAAAATTAATAATACAATGCAACATTCTCTCAATTCTAAAATACAACACCGTAGAATTAATGAAAATCAGTGAATCCATCTAGATCTAAAAGATATCATTCAAACCAATATAAAATATTCTGATATTCTAAATTGAAATTAACGAAATTTATAGAGATTCACCTACTAAAACCTATTATTTTCTATTTATTGAGCACTCTTTTTTTAGTTTCATTATTCAAATTTTTCATTAAATATCATGATTTTTCCCAATGAAACAAAATTAAAATTAATTGTAAGATTTTCAATTACATACATGATATGATCCAGCGATTATTTCTTGTACTATTGTAGATATGTATGAATGCTTGCAATAATTGGTGGAACCTCATTACTTTATTCAGATATTTCAGCGTATTCTAAAAGAATAATTCATACACCGTATGGATCATCGGAACTATATTTTACAGATGATGTAATATTATTGCTTCGTCATCAGGGTAGAAAGCCGCCACATACCATTAATTTTTGTTCACATATGGCAGCTTTGGCTATATCAGGAGTTGATACTATTGTGGCAATTGGATCTGCAGGATCATTACACAAGTCCATCCCCCCAGGCAGTCTTGTTATACCTGATGATTATCTTACTGCTGCTGTCATCCCCAGCATTTATAATCATAGTATTTGTCATATAATGCCAGAGATGAATCAGAAACTTAGAAAAATTTTATCTAATCTCATACCAGATGCCAGAATAAAGGGCCGATATATCCAGGCTCAGGGACCTCGCATGGAAACAAAATCTGAAATTGCAGCGTTTTCATCATATGCAGATATTATTGGGATGACAATTGCGAGTGAAGCTACATTAGCATCAGAATTAAAGATGTCATTTGCAGCATTGTGCACTATTGATAATTATGCAAATGGCATTACGGAAGATGAAATGTCATACGAACTTATTGTTGAGCACGCATATGAAAATCAGAAGAGAACTGATGAACTGATTCATTCTATAATAACCGCAATTTCATAAGAGATACTAATTTCAATTATATGGATATTAGTTTTCTAATACAATATGACTCACTGCTGTATTTTCTAGAAGCAATGGATAATCATGATACCTTCAGAAAAACCGGGTAATACTGAATAAGAGAATCAATTAGATTATCTCTGATTTGTACATTCGACGTACAGGTAAATAGGGAGCTTGAGTCACCCCTTCATCAGGTTTTTTATTAATAGGACTAGGTATTAATATTGGCCTTCAACCAAATAGATATAAGGGGGTCTATTTACTGGTACAGATTGCTATCCTAACGATAGGTGAGAAAGAGCAATTTTCTCATTATATTGAAATATTTGCAGAGTCTGGGGCAAAGACTGAGGTTACCTCTTCGCCTTCTTCCAAGGATTCATTTAAGATGATGCAATCTGTTACCTATGATGTTATCATCAGTCCATTTCTCATGGACCGCATGGATGGTATTGAATATGCTGACCGGCTAAAGCGATATGTAACCACTAAACCAATCATCATTAATATAGGAAAAGAGGACCCGGCAAATATAGTACAGGCGCTACAGACGGGTATTGACTTTTTTTTCCAGAAAGATGAAGATGAATCCCTTGAAATGGCTAAGTTTAAAAGTTTCGTACAACAGGTAATCGGCAAAAAACAGGCTGAAGAAGCTCTAAAATCATCTGATACAAATTACCGGACAATCGTAGAAGCAACTGAAGATTCAATTTACATGGTTGACCGTCATTTACGCTATCTCTACATTAATACACCTCATAAAATCCGACTCGCGATTGAAGATAATACTTATGAATCTAAGTTATATCGGGATTTTCATGGTCCTGAGCAGATAAAGCGATTTCAATATTCAATTCAGGAGGTCCTTCACTCAGGTGAATTATTTATCGAAGAATATGAAGAAAATGATCGATTTTATCTAAGAAAATTTATTCCGGTCAAATATGAAACAGGACCCCAGGCACTTGCTGTTACAATAGTATCTACTGATGTAACCGATCGAAAACGGCTTTCTGAGAATCTTAAACGAAGCGCCTCACTTCTTACTGCAACACTTGAATCAATATCAGACGGTGTATTTGTTGCAGATCTTTCAGGGAATATTATTAGTTATAATCAAAAATTTTTAGAGATGTGGTTCATCCCTGAAACAATTATTCAGGAACGGGATGAAGATGTAATTCTTGCATATATTGAAGATCAACTTACTAACAGAAAAGATTTTATTAAAAAAACTACTCTACTCCGTGAAAATCCTACACAAAAGAGTTTAGATGTTCTTGAATTTAGGGATGGCCGCGTATTTGAACGGTTTACTCAACCTCAACAAATAGGAGGTACAATTGTTGGCAGAGTCTGGAGTTTTTGTGATGTCACCAGTCAGCGAATTGCTATTGCATCGTTAAAGAGTTCTCAGGCGAATTATCGGAGCATTGTAGAATCTACTGGAGATTCTATATTCATGGTTGATAATGAATTTTGTTATCTGTACATGAATTCGTTTCATCAGAAAAAACTTGGTGAAATTGCTGATGAATACCTTGAAAATAGAATGCGAGTATATTTTGGTCCTGCTGAACAACACCGTTTTGAAGAGGCTGTATCATATGTTTTTGTCAACAATAAATCATTTCAAGACGAATTTTCCTGGAATGATAACGATTATATCAGACGGTTTACCCCAGTCTCTGAAGAGAATGATACAACAGTAAGGGCTGTAACTGTTGTATTTACAAATATTACCGAACGTAAACAGGCAGAAGAAGAGATTCGTAACTCTGAAGAACGACTTAAGGTGCTTTTTGAGTATGCACCAGAGGCATACTTCCTCACTGACATTAAAGGGACATTTGTCGACTCAAACAAGGCAGCAACAGAACTTACTGGTCATCCTAAAGAAGATTTGGAAGGAAAAAATCTTTTTACCATGGGATTTCTGGCGTCTTTTCACATTACCAAAACTGCAGTTTTATTTGCCCGTAATGCTCTTGGAAAGGGAACCGGACCTGATGAAGTGATGATTACCAGAAAAAATGGTAAACAGGTCTATACAGAGATAATGACGTATCCAATTAAAATACAGGATAAAAATCTTGTTATGACAATTGCACGTGATATTTCAATCCGGAAGAAAGCTGAAGAAGCATTACGTGAGAGTGAAGAACAAAACAGGTTATTAGTTAACAATGCAGGTGAAGGAATCCTTGTCATTCAGGGATCAAGGATTGTTTTTGCAAATCCAAAATCCAGTTCTATATTTCAGTTGAAAACTTCAGAACTTGAAGGGGAAGATATTATCAGTTATATCATTTCTGAAGATAAAGATTGTTTTTTTGAATTTTTACAAAGTTGTCTACTTCATCAATCAGAAAAAACTATGGTTAAATCTTTTAGAATATTCGATGCAAACAATGAATTGAAATGGCTTGAGATTGTTCCTGTACCTATCATATGGAATGAGAAAAATGCAATCCTTCTGCTTGCATCTGATAGTACAGGTCGACGACTCGCAGAAGATGCATTAGTGCAGACGAACAAAAAATTACATCTTCTTTCAAGTATTACCCGGCATGATGTCCTTAACCAGATCACGATTTCACTTGCTTATTTGGATCTGCTCAAAAAGAAGAATAACGATGAACAACTCGATAATTACATACAGAAACAATTAGATGCTACTCATACAATACGAACCCAAATCGTTTTTACTAAGGAATATCAGGACATAGGAGTTAAATCACCTCAATGGCAGAATCTCAAAGAAAAAATAAATAATGTAATTGAAGAGACTAAAACGGATATTGTCTCTTACAGTTCTGATCTTGCAAGAATGGAAGTATATGCGGATCCACTTCTTGAAAGAGTTTTTTTTAATCTCATTAATAATTCTCTGATGCATGCAGGAACAATTACGAAAATTAGTTTCCTGTTGCAGGAACAAATAGATGGAGTCTCTCTCATTTATGTAGACGACGGAATAGGTATAGCAGAAAGAGAGAAGACTCAGATATTTGATCATGGACATGGAAAAAATACCGGTTTTGGTCTCTTTTTATCTCGGGAAATACTCTCAATAACGGGATTGACGATTAGTGAAACAGGAATACCGGGTAAAGGGGCGCGATTTGAGATCCTGATCCCACGAAATGTATATCGGATTGTGGATGCATGAATACTCTGATATGTCCTTTTTAACCTGACAAATAATATGGTAATGTCTCATTGATTATCAGATAGATTATTGGCCTGAAATCAATGACGGTTTTCTCATAATCTGATTTCAGGATTTATATGTGTGCTAATATATACATTATATACCTGAAACATTAGAATACATGAAAAGATACTATTCTGTATCGTATTAAATTTGATAAATTTATAAAATATATCTAAAATTCAGCTTTTTTCAATTTGGAAAATCAATCATACGATAATTTTTTCTGATATTTTAATAGGTTATGTGGTAAACTACTATGTTGATGGAAATATAATCGGTTTACTGGGAAATTTCAATATAGAGGTAAAAAATAGTAATAATTACTATTGCAACAGGATAATTATTTTCTGAAATAAATTAAAGAAGGTTTTCCTATTGGATTAAAATAATTGTATTGCCATTTTTCATATTTTTTTAGAAGAAGTCAATATATGACCTGATTTCTTGGCATCTTTTTTTGTACTTCTTCAGCCATCTGCCGATAGAGCATATCCACATACCGGGCAGAAAGAGACGCTTCTTCAGAAAGACCAAGAGCCTCCTGGATTCGTGCTTTCGCAAGCCAGGCTTCAGCATCTTTTGAGTTTAACAATAGAGCATGTTCATAAGAAGAGAGTGCTTCCATGTAATCACTCTCCAGAATATATGCTTCACCCCTGGCCTTCCAGTACTCTTCTTTTCCAGGATCCAAGAGTAGAGCCTTGTCAAAATGCTTTATCGCCATATCCGGTTGATTACGACCCAATAGTGCCAAACCTCTATTATACCAATAATTAGAATTTGCTTCATTTAACACGATTGCCTTATAAAAAGAACGAACAGCCTCATCATAATTATTCATAAGATAACAGGCCCTTCCTTTTTGATACCATGCGCATTCCATATTTGAATCTATTCGTATTGCAGAAGTAAATGCATCTACAGCATCTTCATATCGAACCAATTGGAGGAGAGCTAAACCTTTCTGATAATAGAGATCAGGGTCATCAGGATGTACACTGATAGCCTCATCATATAGTAAAATTGCCTCTGTATACTGCCCATTCTGATAGTATTGAGTACCTTCATCCTTCCAGTTTCTTTGATCACTAATCAATATCAGATAGATACAGCCAACAATAAGAATTAGAATAATAACTATTATGATAGCCATTCTATGAGTTTTAAAAGAGTGCCAAATCCTCAATCCGGATATTGCATCATAATCCGTTTTCTTTTGCATGTCTGCCTCTTACTATTGGTAATAAATATATCATCTGATATCTTTAAGAGGTTTTTTCATAACCAGAAAAAAAAGAAATTATTCGTAGAGATACTGCTCATCTATACGAACATATTGAGATAATTCAGTAGGTTTAAAATGAATTGCTATCTCACGTTTTGCAGTTGCTGGCGAGTCTGAACCATGAATGACATTCATTCCTATCTCAAGAGCATAATCTCCCCTGATAGTTCCTGGTGCAGATTCAGCGGGATTGGTTGCTCCAATCATCTCACGGGTAATTCTGACGATATCTTTGCCTTCAAAAACCATTAAAAAACACGGGCCACTCATGATATATGATTTAAGTCCTGAAAAAAAGGGTTTTGTAACATGTTCAGCATAATGTTCTAAAACCCGTTCTTCTGGAAGAATCTCAAATTTACCAGCTATCATCTTCAGGCCTTTCCGCTCTAAACGTGAGACAATTTCTCCGATGAGTCCACGTTGAACGCCATCAGGTTTAATCATCAAAAAGGTCTGTTCCATAACCAAAATTCACTCCTTACCAGCTGCCTTTCTACCAGCAATTGTCCATTTGACTCGTCGTGGAACTCGTTTCAGATCATAGTTTTTTTGACATTTCGTACTACAGAACAAGAAAATAGTCCCATTCAACCGTACAAACATCTTCCCGGTACCGGGTTCAATATTCTTCCCACAGAATGAACAGGTGTTTACCTCTGCCATTTCTCTACCGCCTTGAAAGTTTCTTTGCTTCTCGTTCTGTCTCTAACAACATCAAAACATCACCTTCTCGAATTGGTCCAACTGTATTCCTGGTAATGATACGACCTTTGTTTGAACCCTCAAGAATGCGACATTTGACCTGCATGGCTTCACCATGCATACCGGTTGCACCGATAACTTCAATGACCTCAGCCGGGTTTGCATCAGACATTGTTTCACGCTCTCAGGGATGTTATCTGACTGGTAATTGTTTCGATTAGGTCTTTTGCTTTACCAGGTTTAATAATTGCAGCTGCTGCTGATCCCACTTCAAGACCACATGCAGCACCGACATCATTCTGCTGTTTAATAAATACATATGGTATCTGTTTCTCTTCACACAGAGGAGCCAGGTGCATCACAATTTCTGCAGGTTCAACATCAGACCCAATAATAACAAGCTGAGCAACTCCACGTTCAATGGCCTTTGTTGCTTCATTGGCGCCCTTTTTTATTTTTCCTGTTTCACGCGCAGTCTCTACAGCTTCAAGGGCTTTATTCTGAATCTCTTCTGGAACTTCAAAAGTAACGTAGTTTGCCATAATTTCACCTCATTCGGGAAGGACAATACCCTTCCTTCATTAATCATCAGTTGATGACTTTGAGCCGTAGTATATCGTCATGTCACAGGTTAAATGTTTTGTAACCTGATTCAAAAAAAGCATATTTTCTTTTCAATCTGATAGTTTTTTATTTGAATCTGTGTCGTTCTGATTTTACATTCGTCAATCAGGGTACTAAACAAAAACGAAAGAAAAATGTTTTATGGAAATTTTATCACAAACGGATGCCATTATCAGTTTCTAGTGTTACAATATCCATTTCCTGCTAATCAGTGCTGATGGTCTTTACAGGCCGATCCACTGGAAACAAGTTCTCCTTTACAGAATGATTGTATTACATCATCTAATGAACCTGATATACCAAGGTAAACCTCAATACCATATGAATTGAAATTATCAATTGCTTTGGGTCCCATTCCTCCGGATATCACATGGGTGACTCCCTGTTTACTCAGGAATTCCGGAAGTAATCCGCCGGTATGCCCAGGGGATTCTATGATTTCCTGTCTTGTTACAGTGTTGTTCTCAATTGTATACAAAGTAAAGGTTTTACACTGGCCAAAATGTCCAAATACCTGATTACCTTCGGTTGGAATTGCTATTATCATATTATCTGAACCGATTTCCTACACTGCGTCCACGACCATTTCCATTACCAAAACCTTTCCCACAACCTCGACAGCCCCGTCCCATTTGTCTACCCATAAAGGGTAAAACAGGGACATTCTGGGTTACTGGCATATCTGAACCTCTTTCCTCTGCGGTTATAACTGGCGTTGCACATCTGCCCATTCCCCATCCGGTTCTTGGTCCGGCACCCTGAGGACCGGTTTGATTTAATCCTGGCATTTTTAGCTCCTATTATTACTCATATGTTCTTAAATATATAAATATATTGTGCCAACTAAAGATAAACAAGATATAATCCTGTCAAAAATAGGTTTTGTGAAAACTTGTTTCAAAAATAGTATCAGAGCGTATGTAGTAAAAAAGCATAATCAGATGTACCTGTTACTTATAAAAATTGGACATATTATGTTTCATTTTGATGTTCTGATGCCGGTTTTGAACATGCTTCAGTGTTACCATTTTGGCACCCTGAAATTCTGATTCCTTTTCCAGTAACAAGGGCATCTGCTAATTTTGCACGCGCATCATGAAGATCACGCCAGATTGTTTTTCGTGAAACACCCATTCGTGCGGCTGCTTCTTCCTGTGTCATTTCTTCGAGGTCTACTAGTCTGATAGCCTCTATCTCTGCCGGATATAAAAAAATTGATTCTTTTTTCTCATGTATGTTACAACATGGTTCAAAACATCGCCAAGGGCCTGATCCTTCAATTGCACGGTGCATACGAGGCCTACCTCTGCGTCCTCTTCTGTACGAACGGGTTTCATCCTCCATATTCAATCTCATGTTTGATGGTATCCCAGATTGTACGGATAGCATCTCCGGTTGATGATTCAATTGAGACAACCGGTATCTCTTTTCGTACAGCATCGATTACTGCAGGATCATAAGGAATACATCCTGCAACAAGAATATTCCGTTCTGAGCACCAGGATATTATCTCTTCAGTACGTATCGGATCTAGATCTGATCGATTAATAACAATTATCGGTTTACAGATATCGGTGTTTATTATTTCAAGAATGCGTTTTAAATCATGTAACCCGGAAATTGTTGGTTCAGTAACAATAATACAGATTGTTACTCCGATAAGGGTAGAGATAACCGGACATCCAATTCCCGGAGGTCCATCTGCCATTGTAATCCGCTGATTCCCTATCTCATTTTGAGCCTGTTTTTTTACATCGCTGACTAATAGGCCTGAAACACCAGATCCGGGATACAACTCTGCATGAGATAAAGGTCCGCCATAGCGAGTTTTAGAGAGGAGAAGGATGCCATTCTGATATGATTTGAATAAAACAGCATTTTCAGGGCACACATAAACACAGACATTACATCCTTCACACCGTAATGAATCAACTGCAAATGTGTTGACATCCTGCTTTATAATGGCACCGAAACGGCAATTCTCCATACAAAGGCCGCATCCGGTACAGAGATCCGGATCAATTGTCGCTTTTGATGATCCAAAAAATGGCATTGTTCTCTGTATTTCTATACCTAACAGAATACCAAAATTTGCAGCATCTACATCACAATCAGCATACATACCTTCATTCTGCAAAAGATGCGCAATTGATCCGGCAAACATGGTCTTTCCGGTTCCTCCCTTACCTGAAACTACTGCTATTGATATCATTTCTGACCTCTTATTAGATCTTCAATGTCATGATATAACATTAAAAATGCATCTTTCCATGTCGCATCTTGCTCTGCAATAATTTTTCCTGACCCTTGTATCAAAGCTATTTCCCGGGTAAATGGAATCGTAAGAAAGATAGGGAGATTTTCTGAATGACAGTAATCAGTAATCAGAGAATCTTTACCATCACTCTTGTTTATCACAACACCTGCCGGGATACCAAATACTCTGGTAAGTTCCAGGGCTGCTTTTAAATCATGCAAACCAAAGGGTGTGGATTCTGTCACAAGAACACAGACATCTGCACCAGACACACTCTCTATCACCGGACATGCAACTCCAGGTGGTGCATCCCTAATAACAAGACCCTTCTTTGCTTTATTCAGTGATGCGGAAATAACAGGAGGAGTTCTAATCTCACCAGGATTGAGTTTGCCGGTAATTAATAGACAATTGGGTCTGAAATCGGATGAAATAACACTTCCAATCTGATGATTAATTTCGGTAATAGCTTTTTCTGGGCATACAAGAGAACAACCACCACAGCTGTGGCAATGTTCTTGAAAGAATAGAATCTGTTCAGGTAATACAACAATGGCTCCATATTGGCAGAATTCTCCACATAATCCACAATAGGTACATAATTCTTTGTTCCAGGAAGGAATTGTAACAAATACTTTTTGTTCTTCTTTAATTTCTTCATTTAAGGAAAAAAGATGAAGATTTGGTTCTTCTGCATCACAATCCACAAGAGTGACAGGCATTTGTTCAGAGAGTGAAAGTGCAAGATTAAGAGATACCAGGCTTTTTCCGGTTCCTCCTTTCCCTGATGCAACAACAATTTGCATAATCAGACCATTACTTTGTGGATTCGGTTCGATACGTATTGATTATATCCTGAACTGAAAGAGCACCGGACTGTATGTGAACAGTAATTCCGGCAGCCTGAAGTGCAGCCCCTGCATTGCCTCCTACTGCTCCTGCAACTAATTCTGTTATTCCTTCCTTAACAAGTATCTGCACTACTTTTGGACCCACTCCAGATGCCTCTGCTGCGAGAGAATTGGGAATCCATCTGGTGGTATTATCTCCTGGTGTATATAGACAAAAAAATGGTGCTCTGCCAAAACGCCCATCAAGCATGGCATTTTCATCAGATGAATTTGCGGGTATACATATCTTTTTTTCAGACATTATTAGTACACATAAGCTCTTAAATATATAAAAGTTCTTAAAAAAGAAGAAAACTAAAAAATGATATGATTTAATCTGTACTTGCCGGAATCGGACCTGACTGATATCTCAGGTCAAGAGATGTATCTGTACCTGAAGTAAATGGATACGTTGGTGACCAGCCACTGCTAAATTCCGGATTTTTACATTCAGCCTGCTCAACAACACCCATAACGCTGTTATAGATATAAAATGTTATAGGGGTATCTCTACTAATATCACCCTGAACAGTAAGTTTTTGTATCTCTCCATACGTCCCTGAGCTTGCTAATTCTACTGGATTTCCGTCTATTCCTGTGATAATTCCTGTCCCTTCAGCAGTTATAAGAGAACCAGTAGGTAATGGTTTTCCTTGCCAGGTAACCGTTCCTGAGAATGTTGCTGGAAGAACCGGTGCGATTGGAACTGATGTTCCTGCACGCAAATTCAGCCATGTCAGATCACCTTCATAATAGGGAAACGTTTCAGCCCAGTGGGAGCCGATAAGATTGGGTGCATAACATTCTACCGGGATTTCTCGCGCAGATCCCGCAGGTATTATCCAGAATGACAATGGAGTTCCTTCTTCTATATCTCCCTGGGCAATCAGTTTCTGAAGATCAGCCACACCATATTTCCCAGGCTGGGTAATAAGCAGAGGATTTCCTAGTACTGCTTCCCTGACATTCTCTCCCCTGACAATGATTATTGAACCGGGAATGAGTGGAGCACCATTATATGTCACATCTCCATAAAATTCGTTAGGCAAAACCGGCATGGGTGGTATTGGAGATTCCCCAATTCGCAGACAGAGATAGGTATCAGAACCTGGGACATAAGGATAACTAGTCATCCACCCATCATCATTTCCATAAATCTCATAACATTCTGCCTGCACCCATTCGCCTTCACCTGGAATCATAACCCAGAATGTAATCGGATCTCCCGGTTTTATATCTCCTGTTACGGTTAGTCGGTTTACAAGACCATAAATTCCCGGGTTTGAGATGGTAATTGGATTGCCTTCAGTACCGGTTCTGATACCAGGGCCACGGGCCTCAATAATACAGCCAATGGGGCCAGGATCACCATAAACAGTTATCTCACCATAAAAGGTGGCAGGTTCATGGACCGGACCACCTTGTACAGTAATATAATCACTCTTGATTTCTATTGATTCTCCCCATGCATTCTTCACTGTAAGAATGACGGTATATAATCCCTCTGCCCGATAAATATGAGATGGATGTTGTTTATCTGATTTTTCACCATCTCCAAAGTCCCAGGACCATGAATTAGGTTCATTCATAGAAATGTCTGTGAACTGCACCTGTAATGGGACTTTACCTGCAGTTGGTGTACCGATAAAGTCTGCACAAGGAGGTTCCCCTCCCGGATATACAGTGATATAATCAGATTGTATATCAGTAGAACGTTCCTCTCCTTTGATTGCAGTCAGATATACCGTATAAATGCCTGGTTGTGTATAGACATGAACAGGATTTTTATCTGTTGATGTTGTACCATCTCCAAAACTCCAGAGCCACTGATCAGGGCCTCCTGTTGAGAGATCGGTAAATCTAACCGTCAGGGGAGCATTTCCATTTGTAGGTTCTCCAATAAATTCTGCCTGTATCGGGTTTGGTTTTGACTGAACAGTAATATAATTATCTTTTATCTCTTGTGATTGACCTGCACTGTTTGTAACGATTAAACTGACGGTAAACATACCGGTAGTACCATAAACATGAGACGGATTTTTATCTGTAGATACCATCCCATCTCCAAAGTCCCAGACCCATGTTGTGGGTTCACCCAATGATTGATCAATAAAGGTAACATCCAACGGTGCATATCCGGATCGTGGGGAACCACTAAATTCCGCTTCTGGAATGATCACGTGTGGCAGGACAGTAATATAATTATCTTTTATCTCTTGTGACTGACCTGCACTGTTTGTAACGATTAAACTGACGGTAAACATACCGGTAGTACCATAAACATGAGACGGATTTTTATCTGTAGATACTATCCCATCTCCAAAGTCCCAGACCCATGTTGTGGGTTCACCCAATGATTGATCAATAAAGGTAACATCCAACGGTGCATATCCGGATCGTGGGGAACCACTAAATTCCGCTTCTGGAATGATCACGT